>Ga0208439_1000334_pt1 | contig 18187 bp, 25 predicted proteins | sample ColrivemetaGS703_FD_187621 | JGI IMG/M metagenome (GOLD analysis project Ga0208439, IMG submission 187621) | Estuarine microbial communities from the Columbia River estuary - Freshwater metaG S.703 (SPAdes) (version 2) | ecosystem: Environmental > Aquatic > Marine > Intertidal zone > Estuary ...
AATTTCTTTAAAGAAAGAGAGGAATATGAAAAATGTGTTGAGCTTAAAAAAATACTAGACAAATTAAATGCTTATAATTAAAGTAGATAATCAAAATATAGAAAATGCGCTTAAAACCTTAAAGCGCAAAACGTTTGCCACAAAGCAGCTCAAAGAACTTAGAGACAGAAAGGAATATGTAAAACCTTCAGTCACCAAAAGATCGGAGAAGAGCAAGGCAAAATATAAACAGTCAATCCAGGACAGAGAACTATAATATAATGATATAGTAACCTTTTTGAACCGGATTGGGTTAAGTATATTGCCATCTAAATATATAAACTAGATACAATGTGTCTATTAAAAACAATATTTAAAGATGGAAAATATAACAGGAGAGGATAGAGACTCTCTAATGAGATCCAGCTATTACATAATTACCAGAAACTTTACAAAAACTGTAAATAGGTTCATTGTTTATCAAGATGGTAAAAACACTATCGACATTCCCCATGGGATAGGTCAGAGAAGTATGTTTATCGATGTCCTAATCGAGTACTTCGTCGAGCTCGAAGAATATGAAAAATGCGAAACCCTTAAGAAATTGAAAGACCTTGTCATAATGGCAGGCGACTAAATATATCTCAATTTATGCAAAAGAAGACTAATTCAGAATCAGCGCCTAGCGTTAAACGAATGTCAGTTAAAGAAGACAATATCAAACATGTTAATTTAAGAGACAATCAAAGAGAATACGTCCAACAGATTCTAAAGAATCAAATTACATTTTGTTCTGGCCCAGCCGGAACGTCAAAAACATTTACAGCATGTTACACTTCATTATTGTTATTAGCTGAAAAAAAGGTCAAGAAGATTATTTTATGTAAGCCAATTCAAGAATCTGGTGAAAAGCTTGGATTCTTACCTGGAGATATTGCTGACAAAATAGATCCATACATGCAATCATATATTTCTAACTTTAAGAAAATTGCAGGCGATGAATTAATTGAAAGCCTTGTTCATTATGGTTTAATTGAATTCAAACCGCTAGCGTTTATGAGAGGAGATACTTTTGATGATGCTTTCATGATTTTAGATGAGGCGCAAAATGCAACCTTTAAACAATTAATGTTATTCACAACCAGAATGGGTAAAAGCTCTAAGGTTCTAGTAACTGGAGACGTTAGTCAATACGATATACCTAAAGCCCATGCAGGATTACCTGGATTTATGCAATTAATGAAAGGAGTAAATGGAGTTGGAGAACATATCTTCGGTAATAAAGATATCGTAAGAGCCAAAATACTACAAGAGGTCGTAGATCGTTACGATAAATGGAGAATCGATAATCCTGAAAAATAAAAGAAACATTCTAGAATCCATCTATATAATACCTATAAAAATATATAGATGGAAACTAGACAAATATTACTCAAGTCATCCTACTCAGGAGATGAAGCAATTATAGAAATTGGAGTTGATGAAGCAGGTCGAGGAGCACTAGCCGGACCAGTAACAGTTGCAGCATGTATCATGCCATTTGGATTTGAAAATCCACTGATTAAGGATTCTAAATTACTTAATGAGCAACAACGAAAAGATGCCAGAAAGATTGTTGAGGAAAATGCACTGGCTTATCATATCGAGCACATTTATCCTGAGGAAATAGAATCAACAAACATTCTCAAAGCAACCTTAATTGGAATGCAGCGTTGTTTAGAAGGCGTTAGAGCAAACCATAAGTTTGATTTTATATTAATCGATGGAGATCAATTCCACGGATTTGAAGGAATTCCTTTTGAAACTATTGTTGGTGGAGATAATAAATACATCTCAATTGCAGCCGCAAGTATCTTAGCAAAAACTGAGCGTGATGCTATGATGAAGGATCTTGATATTGAAACACCAGGATATGGTTGGAATTCAAATAAAGGATACGGAACAAAACAGCATATTGATGCTATTAAATCAATTGGACCTTCAGAATCTCACAGAACCAGTTTTATATCACATTTACTAACAGAAACAAGCGCACTATTTTGAAACATCTAATTTTAGGAATTCTGCTATTTTTCTGTGGACAATCTCTGGTTTGGTTACAAACCAATGGACAGTTTGTTTGGCCATGGATTAAGAAAAATCCATTTATAGTATCAGCAGTTGGAGGAATTGCAATATCTTATATTTTTATTAGAGCAACGAATGAATTGTTTACATATTATGATGGACAATTATGGCCTGGTAGATTTATTGGATTTGCAACTGGGATGGTTGCCTTCTCTGTATTAACCTACTTTATTATGGGTGAAACTATGAATACTAAGACAATTGTTTCTCTCTGTCTTGCAGGAATACTTCTATGCGTCCAGATATTCTGGAAATAAATTGTTAATAACTTTTTGAAAATAATTCAACCGGCATTTTTTTATGTCGGTTTTTTGTATTATATTTACATATCAAATTAAAACAAATACAATTATGAGCTACACAAACTTCAACAGACACGAAAACATGAATGACGAAACAAGATTTGAAATTCTTTCTTTGATTAAAGAATTATCTTATTCTGAGGAAATCGGAGAAGATTTATCATTCAGCCTTCAGAATAAATTATACGGATTATTCGACGGATATTTGTATGCCGATATTCAAATTGAAGCACTACAATTACCTACCGAACTAGCATCAAAAGTTATGCGAATCTTCGATATTTGTAATCGCTATCCTAAATTGGAACTTCAATCATGATTTCACAGCAAGAACGGAAAGAAAGGCTACTAAATACGAGTCACGTTATATGGCTCGATGATTCAAGCGTTCATCGAGCCGCATACGTTGAAATTATCGACAATATAATTTTTGTTGGAACTGATGGAGGTCTATTATTCCAAGATATGGATGTTCTAACGCTGGAAGAGGCATGCCATGCTGAAAAAATTATTATAAACATTAAACAAGAATTAAATATAATCTAATATGGGAGCAAACTACGGATACTGTTGTATCAATTTAACACTTGACAAGGTTGGGATCAAAATCGGTCGTTCAATGATTAAAAAAACATTTGATGCTAAAGGAATCAAATATGCTGGAGAACTTGCAGAAGCAAATGTCCGAGATATGATTGAAATCATCAAATGGAATAATGATAATGGTGTCAAAGTGTATCGAATGTCTTCGAGTATGTTTCCATGGATGTCGGAATACGAACTTACTGATTTGCCTAATTGGTCAACAATCTCAAACTTACTTAAAGGTGCTGGAACTCTTGTTCAAAAATACGGACAGCGAGTTGGTTTTCACCCTGGTCAGTTTTGCGTACTTCCAAGTCCAAGTCAAAAAACCGTAAATGCGTCAATCAAAGAACTGGACCAACATGCATTTATTATGGATACGATGGGTCTACCTGCAAATCAGTATTATTCTATGAATATTCATGTTGGTGGTTCATACGGAGATAAAGAAGCTGCTATCCAAAGATTCATCGATAACTTTAAATTGTTATCACCTTCTGCCCAGTCCCGATTAGTTCTAGAGAACGATGATAAACCTGCACAGTATTCAGTCCATGATTTATATAGAATCTATCAATCAATTGGAACACCAATTACTTTCGATTATCACCACCACCGATGTTATGAAGATCCGATGCCCGAAGAGGATGCACTTCGTTTAGCAGCTTCAACATGGCCGGCCGGAATCCGTCAATTGTGTCACTATTCAAGTGCTAAAAAACTTCACGAGGATTCAACTGCAATTATCAGAGCCCATGCGGATTATTTGTATGAGTACATTGAAACTTATGGTATGGAATTGGATATCGAAATCGAAGCCAAAGCAAAAGAGCTAGCACTACTGAAATATCAAAAGGATTTTACATTAATATATAGCTAAAAATATAGAATTACTCTGTGAAACAAAAAACGATTGAGTTAGACAAAATTAAAAAAGATGTCAACTTGTTCATAGGAGCCCTAAAAAAAGAGGGCATAGAAACCAAAACAGTATCAAAGCTTATTACTTCAGCCCTTGTTGAAAAAAGAAAGTTGACAAAGGAAGAGGGAAGGCTCGTTGTTTCTCAATTAAAAAACATTAGTAAAACGTTGGGACTTGCAACAATATTCCTGATGCCAGGAGGTTCTGTATTTTTTATATTGATTCATTATTTAGGAGTACGAGATTACTTTTTATCAGACAGTTTTGAATACTTAAAAAATAAGGATATATAAATTCTATAACAATCTATAAAAAAATATAAAATTATGGCAAGTATTAAAAAATTCGAGGATTTTGTTTCAGAAATGGACAGAGCCGAAGAGATAGAAGCAACAGTTGCTGCTAAAGGTACTCCCGATGTTAAAGACGAGGAGGAAACAGAGGAAGAGGCTGAAGAGGTTCAAGGTCTTGACGAAGGTGGTGAAGCTAATTTAGGAACCGATGATGGTGCTAAAGAAGTTGTTAAACCAGTTTCTGAAATGTTAAAAGAATGTTACGAAGCATTAAAATCTGAGGCTAAAGTTTGGGAAGAGGATGCACATGATGAGCATACTGTAGAAACTTACATGGCTGAAAATGCTGCTCTAGTTGCTGGATTAGCAGCAAGCGCTCTTAAAGAAATGAAAGCAGATATGGAAACAGAAGCTTATGAAGCATGTTTAAATAAAATGTCTGAGGCGTTCTCTAAGAAAATTAATGAAGTAAAAGAAATGAAAGACGCCGTTGACGCGGAAGATGTTGAGTAATTCACCAGATTAAACTAAATAAAAAGTCTATATATAATAAAACATATATAGACTTTTTTTATGCCAAAAATCCCGACGGAAATAATATACATGCAGGTTGCATATCAATTTGCAAAGCTCAGTTACGCTGAGCGTAGAAAGGTAGGTTGTGTTATCGTTAAAGATAAACAGGTAATTTCATTTGGATATAATGGTACTCCCCACGGATTTGATAATTCATGTGAGGAGGATGATATTAGATACTATGAAAATCCAGATTTTGCGGTAGAATGGGAAGATAAAGGATATTCATGTGAGAATGGATGTTGTACCAAAAAGAATGCAATCACAAAACGCGAAGTACTGCATGCAGAATCTAATGCAATTATGAAGGTTGCAAAATCTACAATGAGTTGTGAGGGTGCTGACCTATATACAACAACATGTCCATGTTTTGATTGTGCAAAATTAATTATCCAATCGGGCATTAAAAAAGTATACTACACTGAAGATTATAGAGATATGAGTGGCGTAGAACTATTAAAAACAGCAGGAATAGAAGTTGAACAAGTAATCGTTTGGAATGAGCTTTAATAAAAAAATAATACCAGAAGTCGAAGTACTTAAAGATTTTTTAAAAGAGAAAGGAAGCTCTGCCTTTTATTGGAGATGGGTTAAAGGAGTTGATGCAATGATGGGAAATAGCGAAGGAATCGAATATATAGAAATTTTTGAAACTAAATATTATGAAAGTGATTCAGAGTTCTATGAATTGGATTAAGAAACAATTTTCAAAAAAAGAATATAATTATCAAAATACACAAACAATGGAATTAGTGAAAGATACGGTTATAAAATATCAATGGAAAAAGGGAGACAACTTTGGAAAGGTTGTCGAGGTAAAAGATAGTGATGGTGAATTCACATACTTTACAGATGGCTCTCAAATATTTAATAATGTACTATCAGAATTTTTAGAAAAGGTTGAAGGCGATCAGTTGCCATTTCCTGGAGCTCAATCGTTAAACGATATTGCTGCTGGAATTCAAACAAAACAAACACCTACAAAGAAGGAGGTTGTTAAAGAAGTTCAAGCAGAACCTGAAAAATCAGCATTAGAGGAATTAGTTGCAAAGCTTTCAAAGAAAAACATGGAGCCTTTTCAAACAACAATTAACCTAAATATCCCAAACCGACAGATATTTGATATGTTAATTGATAATGCTGACGAGGACAGAGAGAATTTAATTAAAACGATTGCCGCGGTGGCAGTGTCTCAAATTGAGATAAATAAACTACAAGAATATTTAACAGAACAAGTAACAATTTTTATTAACAATTACTATAATGGCGAAAACAACAACAATGTCTAGAAGACAAAGAAGAGCTCAATTCAGAGCAATGGGTTATTTGAAAATCAAAAACATGTACAACCGATTTTCAGGTCCTGGAATAGCTTGGTATAACAAGATGCAAGAAGCTGGAAAAGAGGCTCACGAGGCAAATGTTCGAAGAAACTTAGATGCTACAGAAAATGCATTACAATCTAAAGCAAATGATTTGAAAAAAACATGGGCAGCAATAGGTTATAACGATGCAGAAATTGCAATGTTAGAAGAGGCATTCTTTACGCTAACTATCAAAAATCCTGAATCTCGTAGAGAAGACAAAAAAACAGCTAGAAAATTAATGAAAGAAGCATCTAACTCATTAAAATCTAGAACAAATGCAAACAGTTAAAATAACACTAGCAGACAATGGTGTTATTAAAACTGTAGTAGATGACAATATTAATTCAGCTGGAGAATCTTTTGAATCGACAACTGTTTATGATTTTGACGATGCTACCGCAAAATTAAGGTTCATTCATGAACTTTGTGTTGACATTGGATTATCTTTTGGTAATTCAAAGAGCAAACACCAAATACAAGTTATTGAAGATTGGGGAAAGGATTACATTCCTACAAACGAAGAGAAACTTGAAAAAATAAAAAAGTTGGAGAAGGAACTTAACAGAATCACTCCAAAGGTTTAACAATTAATGAATAATCTAATAATTGAATGTGTATGGTGCCCATCAAGAAGAGAATTTAATAGGTTTATTAGAAATGTAGAAAAAGATATGGTTAAAGTTATTGACCACGTTTCTATTAAAAATAAGCTTATTAAATCCGATCCTTATGGACAAGACCCGAGCAACTCAATTATAGGATTAACAATAGTAAATGAAATTACGCGATGTTTACGTTTAGAAACAACTAACGTAAACCGCGTAATTTATTTGTTTAAAAACCTAGACCTTGAAATTGTAAACAATTTTAAAGAAATGGTCGAACTGAACAGCGAGCGAGAATACACTATCTCTCTAACTTTGATAAATACTAAAGAAGCTGTCGATACAAGAATCGCATCTCTATTTGATTCTATTAATACCATCAAAAATGATTAGACATAAACTTTTTTCGAAAGGTGAACAAATACATGTTCTTATTTCGAACAACCGATATAGCAATATAGTGTTTCCTGTTAAAGCAATTATCCATGATGTAGAATTTAATGATAAAATGCCAAGATACCAGGTACGTATCCTAAGGTTCTATGACGATATAGATTTTCTTAAGAGGTATATGTTTGACATGAAGTTCGAAAAAACATTTGAGGGCGGAGTAACCTCATTCAAAGTTGCTAGACAAAAAATAGCAAGTGTAAAAGAATTCCAAAACTACATAGATTCTAAATGGGAATCATTCTTAATAACAGTAGATTCTGTAATGTGTACTAGAACACATGGAGAAATTATTGAGTTATATAATAACATACAAGATTTTTTAGTCGAGAAGGCTATTAGAGACCTTTATGAACTTACTAATAGGTCAACGTATTCAAAGGGAAAATATCACTATGAGAGTCGAGGTGTATTTGAAGCTCATATTAAAAAATTCTTAGGCGATAGAGCCGGAAAAGAGAAAGGATATTTTGATAAACTACTATATAGACCACTATCGATGGACTATGATAATCTAGAATAGTCCAAATTCTTGGATATATACTTAAATAAATATATTTAGTAAGAATGGCAGAAGAAAAAGGATGGTTTGACAAAGTAGCTGATAAATCAAAATCCGCATTCAAAGTAGCAAAGGATAGTTCTTTAGGTAAAGGATTTATTAGCGCTTACAATAATGTTATTGGTAAGGAATTTGGTATGATCGATGGAGGAACTCCAGACGGTGTACATTCTGGTACTAGAAGTAAGGGTAAGGGTTTAAAGGCACCTATAAAACCCGATCAAACTAAAGCAAGAGCTGTTAAAACTGATAGCGAATTTAAAATTGTTTCTCCAGGAGGATCTCAATATTACGCAGATATACAACCATCAGAAAGTTATACACCAAAGGGTAGCGAATCAAATACAAATACCGGTACTGATGAACCAGCTAAAGCTCCTACGGTTCCTTCTTTACAAAGACCATATTCTCACTTTAATAACTATTCATTAATAAATTATAAAGGAACACCACTAAACGGACAAACTGTTGGTATTGAAAGTAATAAAGATGGAGGAACAATATATCAAAAGATTGATGTTAAAACACTAGAAAATCCTACTGTTTCTAAAATTATAGAAATCACTAGTGCCAATACAAAAAATATGGGATATCGATATAACTATTCTGATTTTGCATTAGCTAGATATTTTAACAAAATATCAAATACATATTTAATTACACTTAGGAGATTTGCATATCCTGCTGCTGATGATATTATTACTCCAACTGCGATGGGAGATGATGGAAAGCCAGTTGAAATCATGCAACCAGATATTGCAAGAGCAGTTACATGGCTTGGTGAAGCTCCTGGAAATTCAATGGCAGAAATCTTAAAGTTTTCTCATGGATTTGGTTGGAAAGATGCTGAATCAGAAATGCAAACAATTAACTCGCCAAGTAGAGAGGCTTCGGCTGGTAAATTTGGTAGTATGGTTAATAGTACTAAAGTTCTTTCTGCTATGGCAAATGGTGCGGCAGGTCGAGGCGCTGTTGAATCAAATGCTAGAGATCAAAATGCTGGTTTTGACCAATTCACTAATACATATCCAAATCACGTTTTTGGACCTCTTAACGTTATTAAGAAAGTTTTAATCAGAGAACAGGGTCTTAAATTTGAACAAGAATTTAGCCTTAAATTTGAATATGAACTACGTAGTTTTGAGGGAGCCAACCCAAAGATTATGATGCTTGACCAATTATCAAATCTTTTAGCTCTTACATATAACAATGCTCCTTTCTGGGGAGGATCTGTTAGATATATTGGAGGTGGGGGTGGAGCTGCGAAACCATTAGGTAACTTAGCCAAACTGAGATCTGGAGATTATCTTGGATTTGCAGGATCCATTGTTGAAGATATGGGTAAAATGTTTGGTGGAGCTCTTAAAGGAGGTGGAGATGCTTTCGGTGCTCTACTTAACGGAGATGGTGGTGGAGTCTTAGCAGCCCTAAAAGATAACAAGATGATTAACAATCTTATTGGAGGTCCTGCAATGGAAATGTTTAATACACCACAGGGTTCTCAGGCAGCAGCTTCATTATTAACTGGAGACCCTACAGGAAACTGGCATTTAACGATTGGAAATCCATTGGACCCAATTATGGTTATTGGTAACTTAGCAATGACTGATTGTGAGATAACATTTGAAGGTGCAAATTCAACTCAAGATTTTCCGGAAAGACTAGTTGCCGTTATTAAATTAAAACCAGGTCGACCTAGAGATAAAGCTGAAATTGAATCAATGTTCAATGCTGGTCGTGGTAGATTCTACTTACAGCCTGATGACGTTGCAGATATTAATGCAACTTCTGATGTTAGTGCTTATGGTAATAAAGACAGAAAGGTCGAAAAAGGAGGATTCATTAATGTCTTTAGAAAAGTAAGTAACGGATAATAGATTAAAAATATAAAACAACAATGAGATTTAATACTCTAGAGAAAAAACAAAGATCTGCTGATAATACTAAAATGATTCTTAGCATGCCTACTGTAATATTTGCGGATAATACAGAGGTAATGGCGGTGCATACTGTAACTGAAGATCAAGTTTGCAGAATAGATTTAATCTCTTTAAAATATTATAGAGACGCAGATTATTGTGATTATATATTAAAATGGAATGGAATATCAAATCCATTCTCGATAGATGAAGGCGATGTTTTAGAGATTCCAATGAATATATCAGTTCTTAGAACTATTAAACCTATTAGACTTGTCGGACCTGCAAATCAAATCTCGATAAGAGATCAGTTTGTCGATACGAAAAGGCTACCGGTTAAAGATGCTAAGAGAATTGAATATCTACAAAGAAAAGCGGCTCAAAAAGCAAACGGATCAAAACAAATTTTACCTCCTAATATTTTAAAAGAAGGAGATTCTAATATTACTATCGGAAACGGATTTATTACTATTTAATGGCATCAATTGACAATCATATTCTTACGATTACTGAACCTACTATTAAGTTAGATGAGGTTAAATTTGCCTCGCTTGGTGAAGGTGAAGGTAATGAGAAAGCAAACACAAGTAAGGGATATATTTTAATGGTATCGATTAATGGTTATACTTTTAGCGATTGGGAAATTCTTTCAATGGAAATGGACTGTACTGGTACTGTTCCAACTATAGATATATCAATCATCGATACTGAAGGTGTTTTTGGAGTTGATTCATTCCCAAGAGATGGTGATGTTATTAACTTTAGAATGGGTACTTTAGAGAAGGACCAATACAAAGATATACGAATTGATTTCGATATTTCTAATGCCGAAGCACCACCACAGAGGGGTGAAGGTAGAGGAAATAAGTATCATTTAATGGGAAGGATGAAAGTGCCTGGTTTATATGCTGATGCATGTAAATCATACGGTTCAGGAACATCATTAGACCACATTGAAGCAATTGCAAATGATTTAAAACTTGGATTAGCAACCAACATTGACGCTGCTGATGATGCCATGAACTTGGTTATACCCTTTAATTCTATGTTTGATACATTGGAAGATTTGGTTAGACACTCTTATATTGATGAGGATAGCTTCCAGACCTTTTGTATAGACCCATACTATTATGTTAATTATGTTAACTTAAATAAGTTGATGGATTCGGAGGAAAATATAGAGGAAATGATTGCAGCATATGAAAAGGATCTTGCAGATACTCCTCAAACCCCAGAAGCTGAAGCAGCAAATAAGGCAAAAAGACCTCTTGTTCTTACAAATCATAAGAGAGACCAGGGTTCTAATTTATTTATAGTAAAGCAATCTATCAAGAACACTGCGGGTAGCGCAATGAAAAAGAATGGGTACAAAAGAGTTTTACAATATTTTGAAAATGACTCTGATGAGGGTCTAGTTTCTCATGAAATTGAACCTCTAGCGAGTAAAAATATGAAGGACATCGAAGAACCGTTAAAGGGTCGTCGAGATGAAGACCGATATAAAAATGAAATCAAATATAAATATGTTGGTAGAAAATCAGGAGATCCTGAAACTTCTAACACGCATTTAAACTATGAGTACTCTGCAATTACCAATGCGCAAAACATGACTGAAGCAAAAAAAATGTCGTTAGATATTGAATTGGCAAGTTTTAATCCAGCGCTTCATAGATTCCATAAAATACCGGTAGTTATATATACCGGAGAGAGACAAAGATTAGATGCCGAAAATCAGATAAAAGAAAAGAAAGAAAAGGATGGATTTGATAGCAAGCCGACTGATCAAGAAAACGGTGGATTAAACCAAGGAGAAATGGTTGTTGATGAGTTTTTAAGTGCATATTATGTGATTGGGGGTTTTAAGCTGTATTATAAAGCAGGAGCACCATCAGTTAAACAGCATCTTAATTTGCTTAGAAGAGAATGGCCAAGTAGGGTTAACAATATTACACCCGAAACCGTTGCTGGAACTCCTTCAGCCACAGCTTCACCAGAACCTAATCCAGCACCTGAACCACCAGAAACTCCTTCTAATACTGGAGAAGAGACCGTATCACAGTAACTAATAAATAAAGATAGATAATATATGTCAGATTTTAAAACACCAAACGACTTTAGAAAGGGTTCATATAAGAAGTATCCGTACCAGGATCCTACTTACCTTTCGTTTGCGCTCATGTTTGACTGGCATGACCCTGAAAGTTCACCACTTCTTGCTGGACCTGCTGAGCAATTCTTAACAGATTTATCAGAAGGTGATCAGTTTTATAAAGATAGATTAGAGGACCTTCAAGCATTTAGAAATGCGCTATTCACCATAAATAGGGATCTACCATGGTACTGGCAATCTCTTAAAGGATTGGAAAGATTACAGCAATATAACGAAATGTCTAATTATTGGGGAGGAGATGATGCAAAATTAGAAATTGAAACATTAGAATCTTTAAATCTTCCAATTGCGGGTTTAATGCACTTGTATAAAAAGGCAATATTTGATGAACGTAAATGGGGTTACATTATGCCAGCTAATCTAAGAAAATTTAGAATGTGGGTTTATGTTACAGAAGTCCGAACAATTCAAGCAAAAACATCATTTAAAGTCGGTGGAATTAATAAAAAAACTGCACTTCAAGATTTTCCTTCAAATATTAAACCAACAGTTGATACTTCAAATGAAAATGAAGATATTATGGGTACTGGCGGCCGTCCATACTTTATGATTGGCTTAAATTACTGCGAGCTTGATATGACAACAGGCGTTAATATTTTTACTGACCTATCTAAAAATCCAGATGGACCCGCATCTAACTCAATTACTATTAAATATGAAGATATTCATAAAATAGAGTCAAGAGTTCTTAATGGTATTATTGAACCCATAGAGTATACAAAAAATCAATTATCACCAGCGCCTGATGCTGAGTTCTTTGATGCTACTTCAAAATCACCGATGGAATTTGCAAAAGACAAGATTAACGGTAAAATTGACGAGATATCTGAAAAAGCAAAAGATTCGGCTAAAGCACTTGCAGAAGCTAAGAAGCGAGAATTGATTCAAGCTGCTAGAGATAAAACAGTTAATAGAATTCCAACATTTGAAAATGTATATTCTAATTTTATTAGAAGAGTGGATCAAGCAACCGATATTCAACAAGTTGCAAAAGATCTTGGAAATGTAATACCATCGAATATTGCTAATGTTGCAGGTGGAGGTACAATTAAACAGGCTCTAGACAAAGGAGCAAGCAATGCAGTTAAAAACCTAGGAAATGCTTACGATTAATGGCAACGGATAAAGAATTAGACAAAGACAATATTAGAGAAACCCACTGGATCGGTGAGGTTGTAGATAATGCTGACCCTAAGTTTCTTGGAAGATGTAGAGTTAAAGTGTTTGGTAAGTTTGACAAGTTACCAAATGATGCTATTCCATGGGCAACACCAATGAATAGAGACTTTGTAGGTTCTCACCACACTCCAAACATCGGTACAATTGTAGCAGTTAGATTCGACAATGGTAACATATACCACCCTGAATATTGGTTTCAAATCAATCAAAGTAAAGCATTAAAGGCTGATGTTCTAGAATCCTCCGGGGCTGCGCATGATGTTGTATCATTAGTATATGATGAGGTGCGAAACATTAGAATCTATCACTCACCTGAAGATGGATTGGTAATTACTCGAGGTAGTGGTGCAAAGGAAAGACCATTAATCCAAATAGATGAAAATGGTTATATTAAAATCTCTACAACTGAAAAGATATTTTTAGATTCAGGAAATATATTTTTAAGTAATACCGGTGAAGGAGGTGAAGATGAAGCAGAACCTGCAGTTCGAGGAGTTTCTCTTGAAAAATGGTTGAATAAATTACTTGATGATTATAAGAACCATTTTCACCCGACAGGAGTTGGTCCTTCAGGACCTCCGGCAGCACCGACCCCAATGACAATTAGTAGTTTAAAATCGACACATAAAGATTACCAACAAAAAGGTAAATAGGATATATAATTTCTAAAACGTTATATTTATGCCAGCACAATGGCCAAATTTCATTAATAAAGTATCAGCAAAATTATCTAGTCTAAGCGCAGAAAGCATAGACGAGTTTGCTGTGTTTTTAGCAGGTGAATATTTTAATAGCGTTAAAACCTCGCAAACGATGTTTGGGAATATACATCAATCTGGCCAAAAACCAGTTCTTGAGGAAGGTTTCAAAAAAGCATTTAAGAAAATATATGAGGAAGAGGATGTAGAATTCGATAGCAAATTTACAAACTCAAAGTATGCCGATATGTTTGAAAAGGCTCCAGGACCGGATACTACATTTGATACATATTGTGAACTTGAAAAATGGACTGAAAAAAACAAAGATAATCTTGAAAAGTTTGTTTTCTATCCGCTTTTTCCATCAACATGCCCAAATCCAGCAGATGTAAAACCTCCGGTTACTGGTGAAATCGATTCAAATTTATTAGAGGAGGCTTCAAAACCTGGAGAACCTGAAAGATATATCACTATGACTATCTCAGGGTTTACCGAAGGACTTAACTATAAATTCTTATATTCTATAAATGGAGAGGATCAACCTCTTCAGATTGCAACTGATAATGTTCTACATATATTAGCACCTACTCAAAACGGTTCTTATGTTTATGTGTTTAAAGGAGTTTATGCAGACGATTCAACCCTATTAAAAGAGATAAACAAAACAATAACGCTAGATATTAAACCAGAGGGAACTGTAGTTATCGAAGAGGTTAAAGATCCTTTTGCTGATATAAAACCTAGGCCTTCGGTTCCTGTAATGACAGAAGATGAGAGAGCTAAAAATATAGCGCTTCGAGTAGTTTATCAAAATGACGGATCTTCTGAATATGGAGAGTGGGTTGACAGATTAGATATTGGAATAAATCCAACCTTTGGAAAAAAGGTTAAGAAACATGTTCAACAAATTTTAGGACTTAGCTCAAATAATTTTGATAAACTAAAAGATGATTTGGTTCAAAGAAAGGCACTTGAAAAGGCGAAAAAATATAGAAACCGATTAATTGACCAGTTCAATAAGCAGGGTTCTCAATTTAGTCCATTTGGAATCACTAAGGCAGATATCGAAAGATTGTACAATTCCGAACTTAAAAAATATCAAAAAGAATATAAGGGCAAAATAACTGAAAATGATATTGTAAGTGACATGTTAAAGGCTGATAAAACTCTTAAAAGGGAGGATGCACTCAAAAAGTTGTATGCAATACCAATTATAGATACTATTAAAAATCCAATCAACCAGTATATCTTCCAAGAAGAGCATATAGATAATAAGACCAGAATACCCTCGTGGTTAGAGGCTGAAGATATATGCAAATTTGTTTTTGTCAAGTCAATCGATCAAAGTATGGAAGGATATTCAGATAGAGGAATATCTATTGAAAATGTTATCAGTGTACTTGATCCTAGAAGATTTGAGAAGGCCGAAATCCGTAGAAATACCGAAAAGATCCTACAATATCTACTAGAGAAAAATAAATGGTATGACCTTTTAAGAAAATGGGGTAACTCGATGACCGGTAATTTAGAGGAAGATACACAAGGTGGAGATGGTTATGAAGTAATGGCGCAGGCAATTATTGATTATTGGAAAAGTACGGCGGTACAGCCATTTAAACCAGGTCCTCCAATAACACCATGTACTTCAATACCTCCATTAGGTGGTAAATATACTCCAATTTCTTATGGAAATAAAAGTGCTTTAGCAAGTGACCTTAGAAAGGCATGGAATACTGGAAAGAGATTTAAGAGGCAACCACTAACACCAGTTGCCTCGAAAGCAGTTGCTTCGGCAGTTGCAACAGCATGCGCAAAGCATTTATTAGGAGTCAAGTTCTTATACTTAGGCGGATTTATAGTACCTTCAGGTCCTCCAATTCCAATGGTAGGTATAAGTCCGACAACATTCTAAAAAATAAATATATAACTTAAATTACTAACTTTTTAAAAATTAAAACAATGTCACAAGGCGTTAAAACAAAAAAACAAATTACAACTGAAGGTAACCCTGATTTCGATTGGGATGCACACACGGCAGATTGCCCAACAAATTTCAGAAAACCAAATCTTCACATTAAAGCGCCAGCCGGCGTTAAAGTCTATTCAAGAGCACCTTATGCTCAAGAATTATTAGATTTGATGGAAAAATTAGAATCAACAACTCCACACGTATTTAATGTTGTTATTGGAGAAACCCACACAGGAACTGTATATGCGGTTGACCAAGAATGGGCTTCTATCGATATTGGACATAGAGAAATGGTTTATGTTGATGTAAATAGAGAATCAAAAATCTCAAAAGCAAGATTAATTCCAGGTGAAAAATTAGCAGTTGAAATCGTAGCAGATAGAAGCTCAAACTCTAGAGGATTTATTGTAGGTTCTGTTGAAGCTGGAATTAAAGCCGCAGCACTAAGAGAAATGCTACAATCAGCAGAGGAACAAAACACTGCATATATTGGAACTGTAACTGGAATGATTCCAAACGGAGGTTATTTCGTAAATGTACAAGGAATTGATTGTTTCATGCCAGGTTCTCTTGCAGGTATTAACAAACTTGCAGATTTCGAATCAGTATTGAACACTCAAATGTATGTAGTTCCTATGAGCTACTCTCCAGAAAGAGGTACTGTAATTGTTTCACATAGAAAATATTTACAAGCACTAATCCCTGGCAAAGTTGAAGAACTTAGAAATAACATGGGAGAAACAAGAACTGGAAATGTTACAGGTTCTGCTAAATACGGAGTATTTGTTGAATTCGATGGTTGTTTAACTGGAATGATTCATGCAAATGACTTGAACCCTGAATTTGCTAAAAAACATAAAGCAAGAGAAATCCAACCAGGAGACGAGATTACATTCGTTGTTAAAGAAATCATTAGTGATTCTAAAATAACATTAACTCAATTAGAGTATGTTGAAGCTGTAGATCCATGGAAGGAGATTGCAAATAAATATAAATCATTCCCAACTGAAGTTAAGGGTACTATCAAATCTGTTAAAGATTACGGAGTATTTGTAGATATTGGAGATGGTATTGTTGGATTACTACATGTATCTGAATTACCTGAAGGAATTGAAATATCTTCACTTACTAAAAATGATAATATCACAGTTCAAGTTACAAGAATTGAGGTTGAAACAAGAAAAGTTTTCTTAAAACTATAATTGTTAATAACTTTAACATAAATTTAACAACCCAGATTTTCGGATCTGGGTTTTTTTGTTTATATTTACATTATAATTAAAACAGATAAATAATCTATGAGCAAGTTTAAGACATACAACCAATTTGTTAATGAATCAGTAAGTTCTCAGTTTTCACAATCAGTATTAACTGCATTGGAATCTTCTATTATGGAGATGGTAGAGAACATTAAAAAGTGGATTATTGAAGAACACAATAAGAAGGGTATTGATTATAAAATTAGCGAGTTTGAAGCCGAGATGATTCGCTTAAACTTAATATTTGATATGTTAAAATCCTTTGAAAAATATACAGAACCGACCGATAAATTGATAACAATTAAAGCAAATTCAGGCCGTAAAGGTATTGAAATTAATGCAACAATTGAACGTGAAGGTGCTCAATATCCTTATTATACTGAGGCTATCGGTGCTGGTGGTTTTAACATCCAATCTTTTCACTATCGTTATTTGACAAAAACTACTCTTCCAAGTGCGAAAACAAAAGGTACTTTAGCAAATGAATATGCTGAACGTATTAAGAAAATGAATAAGGCTGAAAAGTTAAACTTTGACATTAAAAACATCGAAAGAGATATTGAAAAAATCGATGCTAAAATGACAGAGCTTGGGGGTATTACTGATGAACAAATTGCCAAAATCTTAAAGGATGCAAATGATTATGCATTCAACATGCCTTCGTGGGAGCAGATTATCAAAAATGGAGCAGCTAAAAATTACAATAATTCTGAACAAGAATATCTAGCAAAAGAAGCAGAGTATCAGGCCAGTAAAATTGACTTTTGGAGAACTCAAAATATCAAATGGCCAGCTGACCGTAAAAAATCTCTTGAAAAAGAATTGGTTAAACTTAGAGCTAAATTAAGTGCGCTAGTGTAGGAAACTAATTATCAATTTATTATTTTCAGATATATAACTTAACTTAAGTAATAATATCTAGATAATAATGAACAACTTAAACGATTCAAACGTTTTACAGAATACTTTAATTGGCGTTGAATTTGAATTCTATTCAAATTTTAGTGCTGAAGAAACCGCTAGTAAATTAGCAAAACTTCTTGACAAAAAGATTCATGTTGAAGAAAAATCACATAGCCAATTTGAAGTAACACAGGACGTGTTTAAAATCGAACCTGATATGTCGGGTGGAGCAAAGCTTCTAGAACTTGTTACTGGTGCCCTTCCATATTTTGCAGCTAGATTAATGATTATTAATGTATGCAAATGGATCGAAGAGAATGGA
>Ga0208439_1000353_pt1 | contig 17363 bp, 19 predicted proteins | sample ColrivemetaGS703_FD_187621 | JGI IMG/M metagenome (GOLD analysis project Ga0208439, IMG submission 187621) | Estuarine microbial communities from the Columbia River estuary - Freshwater metaG S.703 (SPAdes) (version 2) | ecosystem: Environmental > Aquatic > Marine > Intertidal zone > Estuary ...
TGAAAGATTTAATCAATTAAATCCCACAAAAAAAGAGAAAAAAACATACGTTGAAGAGTGTTTTGCTGATTGCGAGATTCCTGTAATAGCATCCACTGATTATATGAGAGCTTATGCAGAGCAAATAAGACCATACATTAAATCTGATTATGCTGTTTTAGGAACTGATGGCTTTGGAAGAAGTGATTCCAGAAAGAATTTAAGAGAATTTTTTGAAATAGATGCCAACAGTATAGCAAGAGCATCAGCATATACGTTATTTAAAAATAACCTAATCGATAAAAATAAATTAAAAGAAAATGGCTGATATCCTGTCTGAATTCAACGATTATAGATCAAAAATGAACGAGAAGTTATTGGCAGACAATAATAAAATCGTTAAGAGAATTTTTAATTTAGATACCAATGCTTACGCTGAAGGTGCTTTAGATGTAAAAACCAAAGAACTTTTAGGATTGGTTGCTTCTACCGTTTTAAGATGTGATGATTGTGTGAAATATCATCTTGAAACCAGTTATAAATTGGGTGTAACCAAAGAAGAAATGATGGAGGCAATGGGAATTGCTACTTTAGTTGGCGGTACAATTGTAATTCCACATTTGCGAAGAGCTGTCGAATTTTGGGAAGCTTTAGAAAGTGAAATTTAATTGATTTTCCATTTTTAAGAGCAAATTAAGATTTACAAAAAATCAAATTTTATATTTTTACTTCATGATTCAAATAATAGTTAACCCAGTTTTCAAAAGATGATTTTAAGAGCAGAAAACATCCAAAAAATTTACGGCAGCAGAAAAGTAGTTCAAGGAATTTCTTTGGAGGTAAAACAAGGAGAGATTATTGGTTTATTGGGGCCAAATGGTGCAGGAAAAACAACTTGTTTTTATATGATTGTGGGCATGATCAAACCCAATGAAGGTCATATTTATTTAAATGATGAAGAGATAACCAATGATGCCATGTACAGACGGGCTCAAAAAGGTATTGGATATTTAGCTCAAGAAGCATCCGTTTTTAGAAAACTTTCAGTGGAAGACAATATCATGTCTGTGCTGCAATTTACCAAACTTTCAAAATCTGATCAAAAAAAGAAATTAGAATCCTTAATTGAAGAATTTCACATTGGACACGTTCGAAAAAATCGTGGAGATTTATTATCAGGTGGAGAAAGACGTAGAACCGAAATTGCTCGTTGTTTGGCTTCTGACCCAAATTTTATTTTGTTAGATGAGCCTTTTGCAGGTGTAGATCCTATTGCTGTAGAAGATATTCAAAATATTGTAGCACATTTAAAAGACAGAAATATCGGAATTTTAATCACAGATCATGATGTTCAAGCAACACTAGCAATTACTGATAAAACCTATTTGATGTACAATGGTAGCATTCTAAAAGAGGGAACTCCAGAGGAATTGGCAGCAGATGAAATGGTTCGTAAAGTATATCTTGGTAAAGAATTTGAACTTAAAAGAAAAAAACAGTCTAGGCTTTTTTAAATAAATTACTTACCAATGATAATAATACATAAAAAATAATTATCAACGGAACAGCCATATATTTCAACATAACAATCATCGGTATTGAAACAACAAAAAATACAAATTTTACAACATTCTTTTTCAAAGAAAAATCTTTAAATTTTAAAGAAAATAAAGGGATTTCCATATTCATTAAAAGACTCAAAATCACTGTAATTCCAATTAAAAAATAATTGTTTAGCAACATATTTTTCACCATTTCACTATCAGTTGTTTGATAAATTAATGGCAATGAAACTACAAATAAACTCATTGCTGGTGTTGGCAAACCAATAAACGAGTCTGATTGTCTTGTATCTAAATTAAACTTTGCCAAACGATATGCAGCTGCAAGTGTTACTAAAAATGCAACATAAGGAAGCAATCCAAACTCGGGTTCTAATTGCCCAAAAGAGATTTCCATTGCCACATTTGGTCTATTAATTACGTTAATTTTAATCAAAAAGAATAGCAATAATCCAGGAACTACACCACTAGTTACCACATCCGCCAAAGAATCCAATTGCTTTCCTAATTCACCGCTAACACCTAAAATTCGGGCGACAAATCCATCTAAAAAATCAAAAAGAATTCCAATTACCACAAAAATTGCAGTCATTTCATAAAAACCTTTAACGGCATACATTGTTGCGACCACGCCACAAAATAGGTTGGCAAGTGTCAATAAGTTTGGAATATGATTTTTGATGTTCACTGGATAATTGATTTGATTCGCAAGCGAATGTAAGAAATCTATTGAAAGTACTTTTGTGTTTTCGGTCATTTTTTGTCATATTTGTTAAAAAATTAGATCATATGCCCATCTTTACATCCGATTTTTCACCAACAATTCCTTTTAGAAATAGTCATTTCAATACGATGTATAGACCTTTATTTATGAAAGATGCTGTCAAATATTCTCGAAAAAGAATCACAACTTGGGATCATGATTTTATTGATTTGGATTTTTCTTTGGTTGGTTCGGAAACACTTGCCGTTTTAATTCACGGTTTGGAAGGAAGTGCTGAATCAATATACATGACTTCAAGTACCAATCATTTAAATTCTAAAGGTTTAGATACAGTTTGTTTCAATTTACGCAGTTGTAGTGGTGAAGATAATCTAATTTTATCAACCTATCACAGTGGAAAAACGGAAGATGTTGATTTTGTTATCAATCATTTATTGGATAATTATACTTACAAAAATATCGTAATTATAGGTTTTAGTTTGGGTGGAAATTTGACGCTAAAATATTTAGGTGAAAAAAGTGATAAAATTTCACCAATAATCAAAGGTGGCATTGCAGTTTCTGTACCTATAGATATTGCAAGCGCTGAAAAAGAAATGAATAAACTGAAAAATAAATTATATATCGAAGTTTTTTTCAAAACAATGAAAACCAAAGTTTTGGAAAAAGCACACAAATTCCCTGAATTTCAATTAGATAAAGAAAAGTTATTCAAAGCTACTAAATTCAAACATTTAGAATATTTATATACTGTCCCTGTTTTCGGATTTGAAAGTCCTGAAGATTATTGGGAAAAAGCGAGCTCAAAACCGTATATTTTAGCAATCAAAAAACCAATACTTTTAATCAATGCTAAAGATGATACTTTTTTATCAAAAGAATGTTATCCTTTTGATGAAGCTCAAAATTCGGAGTATTTTTTCTTAGAAACTCCTAATTATGGTGGACATGTGGGATTTATGAATTCTTTTAAACCATCCGAAAATAATTGGCTTGAAGAACGAATTGCTCGATTTATCAAAGAAAATATTCAAATTCCAATTTTGTAAACAATATCTGATAAAATCGACTGTTATTTTACTAGGTTTTTAGATATTTGTTAATAAATTTTTGATGTCCTTGAAATACAAAATCTTATTGCTTTCAATCCTATTTCCAGTAATTTTAAAAGCACAAGCTTTTAGAAATTATTCAAACGAATTTCTTACAATTGGTGTAGATGCTGCTGCTTTAGGAATGAGTAAAGCTGTAGTTGCAACTGCTAATAATGTAAACGCAATTTATTGGAATCCAGCAGGTTTAGCTGGTATTGAAGACTATCAAGGTTCGTTAATGCATGCTTCTTATTTTGCAGGAATTGCCAACTATAATTACGCTGCTTTTGCAATGCCAATTGATCAAAAAAGCGCTTTAGGTTTTTCAGTAATTCGTTTTGGAGTGGATGATATTTTGAACACAACTGAATTAATTGATGGTGATGGAAATATTGATTTCAATAGAGTGAGTTTATTTTCTGCTGCTGATTACGCATTCAATGTTGCTTATGCAAGAGATTTGATTTTTAAGGATGTAAAATTCGGAGTCAATGCAAAAGTTGTACGCAGAATTATAGGTGAATTTGCCACTTCTTGGGGTTTTGGATTTGATGCAGGAATTCAATTTGAACGAAATGATTGGCATTTTGGATTGATGATTCGTGATATTACAACAACTTTTAATAGTTGGAGTATCAATGAAACTGAGTTTGAAAAAATTAAAAATGCGATTCCAGGTCAAAACCAAGAATTGCCAAAGACTACTGAAATTACAAAACCTAAAGTACAATTAGGAGTTGCTAAAAACTTTCGAATTGGCCGTTTTTTTAACTTGTTGTCTGAGGTAGATTTGAATATTCGATTTGCAAAAACAAATGATGTAATTTCTACAGATTTTGTAAGTATTGATCCTACTATTGGTTTTCAATTAGATTATGAACGCATTGCATTTTTAAGAATTGGTGTTGGAAATTTTCAAAATAACACTGAATTTGACAATTCAAAATCAGTATCTATGCAACCCAATTTTGGCTTAGGTTTCATCTATAAAGGTATTCAAATTGACTATGCATTGACAAATATTGGCAGCCTTGGAAATGCATTATTTTCGAATATTTTCTCTATCACTTTTGATTATAGTTTTTTTAGAAGATAATTTCTATGATAAAAAAATACACTTTCCTCCTATTCTTTTTACTGATTTTTAAATCATTCCAAGGACAAGTACAACTTTCTGTATATTCCGAAATTAGCATTGTTACTGCAGGCTCAGGAACGGAATTATACGAAGCTTTTGGGCATTCAGCCCTCAGGGTAAAAGACCCCATGTTACAATTAGATTTGATATACAACTACGGAATGTTTGATTTCAATCAACCAAATTTTTATTCAAATTTTGTCAAAGGAAAATTATTATATAGTTTAGGAAGATATCCTTTCGAATATTTTTTAATCTCTTATCAGCAAGACAAACGTTGGGTAAAACAACAAGTTTTGAATTTAACACAAAATGAAAAACAGGCTTTCTTCACCTACTTAGAAAATAATGCACTTCCTCAAAATAGTGACTATTTATACGATCCTTATTTTGATAATTGTGCTACAAAATTGAGAGATATTACTGTCAGTATTTTAAAAAATAAGCTTGATTTTAACGATGAAAATCTACCTAAAAATCAATCTTTTAGACAATTAATGAATCATGAAATTCCTTGGAATTCTTGGGGAAGTTTTGGAATTAATGTAGCTTTAGGGAGCAAATTAGATCAAAAAACTACTTTAGAAGAAACTATGTATTTGCCAAAATATGTGTATAAAATTTTTAAAAATAGTAAAATAACCTTAAATGGAAAATCTGAAAATTTAGTAAAAAAAGAAGAAATCTTACTTGATTTTGAGGATTTATCACCGAAAAATTCTGTTTTTAGCCCATTTTTAATTTTCTTACTTTTTTCAATCATGGGAGTTTATATCACTATTTCTGATGTCAAAGAGAATAAAAGAACAAAATGGTTAGATGTTACTATTTTCGCTTCTACAGGAATTATTGGTATTCTAATTATGTTTTTATGGTTTTTTACCAATCATTCTACAACACCAAATAATTTTAATTTTTTATGGGCTTTTGCTCCTAATTTTTTCATTTCATTTCAATTTTTGAAAGAAAATCCACCAATATGGATTTCAAAACATGCACAATTATTGCTTATTTTTTTAAGTTTTATACCTATTATTTGGTTGTTAAAAATTCAAGAATTTCCAATTCCAGTCATTCCTTTAGTTCTTTTACTTGCAGTGAGATTTTGGTTTTTAACTCATAAAATCCACTATAAATAATTTTGAAATAGAAACTCACCAATTCATAAATCTGAATGAAAACCACCTCTTTTGAAATTATCCCATTTGAAAATCAATATGCACAGGATTTTTATGATTTGAATGCAACATGGCTTCGCTCCTATTTTTATATAGAACCTTATGATGAATTGGTGTTGAGCCAACCAAAAAAAAATATTTTAGATACAGGAGGTTTTATTTTTTTAGCAAAATATCGAGAGGAAATTGTGGGGGTTGTGTCTTTAATCAATCAAAAAAACTATTTTGAATTGAGTAAAATGGCTGTAAAACCAACTTTTAGGGGACAAAAAATCGGAGAAAAATTAGTGTTGTATTGTTTAGAATTTGGTAAAAATCAAGGTTGGGACAGCATTACTTTATATTCAAATCGGAAATTAATTCCTGCAATAGCCTTATATCATAAAATTGGTTTTAAGGAAATTGAATTAGAAAAAACAGCCAATTACAAACGCGCTGATATTAAAATGATTTTTGATTTATAATACCTTTAGCCAAAACTTTTTAAAGCCAATTCATAGCCTTGCAATCCAAAACCCACAATAACTCCTTTGGCATTTGGTGCGATAAAACTGTGATGACGAAATTCTTCACGCGCATGAATATTGGAAATATGCACTTCAACAACAGGGGTTTGAATAGCTTTTACTGCATCTCCAATTCCTACAGAAGTATGAGTGTAAGCAGCAGCATTTAAGATTATTCCATCAAAATCAAAACCCACTTCATGTAATTTATCAATAATTTCACCCTCAATATTTGATTGAAAATAGTGTAATTCTAGCTGTTGAAATTTTTGTTGTAATGTATCAAAATACATTTCAAAAGTTTCAGTGCCATAGATTGTTGGCTCTCTTTTTCCAAGGAGATTCAAGTTGGGTCCGTTGATTATTATTATTCTCATATTTCAAAAATACAATTTATTCCATAAAAAAAACAGAAACTTTTACAGTTTCCGTTTTCAATATGATTTTATTTACTACTATAATCTAAACATTAAGCCAACTCCAAAACTGCCCCAATTACCACCATCATTACTTACACTTACAGTTGAATATGATGCAGTTACCATCATATTTTGTGAAAGGTTGTAACCTAACAAAACAAACAATAATACTAATAATACTTTTTTCCTCTTTTATATTTTTTTTAATTAAGTAAAAAATCTAAATAAAATAACCATTAGTTTTAAAAATAATATACTCACAAATCAAAATCTGAATCAAACTATTTTCATTGAATGAATTTTTAGCTATCTTTAATTTATGAACTGGAATAACGCTATAAAAGATTATCATTCATTTTTAAAAATTGAACGAGGTTTGTCTACCAATACCATCAATAGTTATACAAATGATTTAGAAAAATTAGTCAAATTTCTTTTAGAAAATGAGATTACAGTTTCTCCAATTGCTATTGACGAATACAGCATTCAACAATTTATTTATGATGCAGCAAAAAAAATAAATCCAAGAAGTCAAGCGCGTTTAATTTCGGGATTGAAAAGTTTTTTTGACTATTTAGTGTTTGAAGATTATCGAAAAACAAACCCCACAGATTTAATTGAAGCCCCAAAAATTGGACGCAAATTACCTGATACACTCTCTGAAGAAGAAATTGACGCATTAATTGCAGCAATTGATTTGAGCCATCCTCAAGGTGAAAGAAATAGAACCATTTTAGAAACGATGTATAGCTGTGGTTTGCGAGTTAGCGAAGTCATTACGCTAAAAATTTCTGATTTATTTTTTGATGAAGGTTTTATTCGGGTGTTAGGAAAAGGAAATAAAGAACGTTTTGTGCCTATTCATTCACAAGCTCAAAAATTTATTAAATCGTATATCAACGAAATTAGAATTCATGAGATATCTCAAAAAAATCACGAAGACACCTTGTTTTTAAATAGACGTGGAAAAGGATTAACGCGTCAACTAATTTTTATGATGATTAATGATACAGCCACTAAAATAAATTTGAAAAAGAAAATTAGTCCGCATACTTTTCGACATTCTTTTGCCACACATTTATTAAAATATGGGGCTGATTTAAGAGCTATTCAACAAATGTTAGGTCATGAAAGTATTACCACTACCGAAATTTATGTGCATTTAGATACCAGTTACTTGAGAGATGTTGTTGAAACCTATCATCCAAGAAGACAAAAAAAATCCTACTGAAAAGTAGGATTTTTTTTATAAATTACTGTTTACTTATTATTTAGCTACATTTATAGCTCTTGTTTCTCTGATTACAGTAACTTTTACTTGTCCTGGATACGTCATATCATTTTGAATTTTTTGAGAAATACTAAATGACAATTCAGATGCTTTGGTATCACTCACTTTACCGCTTTCAACCATAACACGTAATTCACGTCCTGCTTGAATTGCATAAGCTTTTTGAACTCCTGGAAAACCAAAAGCAATGTTTTCTAAATCTTTCAAACGTTGGATGTAAGAATCCAAAACTTGACGTCTTGCGCCAGGTCTTGCTCCAGAAATCGCATCACAAACTTGTACAATTGGTGAAATCAAATATTTCATTTCAATTTCATCATGATGTGCTCCAATCGCATTGCAAACTTCTTCTTTTTCACCATATTTTTCGGCCCATTGCATTCCTAATAATGCGTGAGGTAAATCACTTTCAGCATCTGGAACTTTTCCAATATCATGCAATAAACCTGCTCTTTTTGCTAGTTTTACATTCAAACCCATTTCTGCTGCCATAATTCCACAAAGATTGGCAACTTCACGTGAGTGTTGTAATAAATTTTGACCATAAGAAGAACGATATTTCATTCTTCCGACAATTTTAATCAACTCTGGATTCAACCCGTGAATTCCTAAATCAATTACGGTTCTTTTACCAATTTCAATAATTTCTTGAGTAATTTGTTTTTCCGTTTTTTCAACAACTTCTTCAATTCTAGCTGGGTGAATTCTTCCATCAGTGACCAATTTGTGCATTGCCAAACGTGCAATTTCTCTACGAACAGGATCAAAACAAGATAAAATAATAGCATCTGGAGTATCATCAACAATAATTTCAACACCAGTTGCAGCCTCTAAAGCTCTAATATTTCTTCCTTCTCTACCAATAATTCTTCCTTTAACATCATCTGATTCTAGGTTAAAAACAGATACACAATTCTCAACAGCTTGCTCTACACCTACTCTCTGAATAGTGCCTAGAACAATTTTACGAGCTTCTTGCTCGGCAGTTAACTTGGCTTCTTCCATAGACGTTTGAACAAAAGTCATCGCTTCTGATTTTGCTTGGTCTTTCAAGGATGCTATCAATTCTTTTTTAGCTTCCTCTACAGACAACCCAGAAATTTGCTCTAACATGTCTATGTGACGACTGTGCATTTTTTCCAAATCGCTTTCTTTTTTCTCTAAAAAATCAAGCTTTGTATCGTAATCCCTTTCTTTATCTTCAAGGATTTTAGTCAATCTTTTGTTTTTATCAATTTCTGAGGCAACAATTGATTCTTTTTCACGAACTCTTTTTTCTACTTCTGAAATCTTTTTTTCTCTTGCTAAAATTACCTTTTCATGCTCTGATTTTAACTCAATAAATTTTTCTTTCGCTTGAAGAATTTTGTCTTTTTTAATTGATTCTGCATCAATTTTTGCTTCCTTGATAATAGAAGCTGCTTCTTTTCTTGTATTTTCTAATATTCTTTTTCCTTTTGATTTTTCCAATGCTTTAAAGATTGCAAAACCTATAGCTATTCCAGCTAAAATTCCCATTAAAATGGGAAGAATCATTCCGTCCATAATTTAAATTTAGTGTATAAAAAAGCCTACATTAGTGGGGTTTATATAAACTCTATTATTACATGATTAGGACTAACTAGCTGATCAAGGATCCATCCAAGAAACTAGTTCTGATGGCTTGCTTTAACAACTAAAACTCATCCTCTATAATAGATTTTTGTTGAGTTTATCAAACAAATTACTAACGTAGGCAGTGTGTGTTAATGTATTTTAAAGAACTTATTGTAAATGTTCATTTACCAAAATGGTCAATGCATTTAATTTTTCTATTGCTTCTTTATTGGTAGAATTTTTATCTAAAGTACTGATTTCTAATTTAGAAGCAAATTGTAATGCACACATAGCCAATACGTCCTGTTTGTCGCTAACTGCATAATTTTGCTCATAAACGGTTATCAGTTTATTAATTGAATTTGCGGCTTTACGCATTCCTTCCTCTTCATTTGTGTTGTTCACACTCAAAGGATAGGTTCTGCCAGCAATTACAACATTAATCTTTAGTTTTTCCGCCATTTAAAGAACTTTATTCTTGTAACTGAACAATACATTTATCAATTTCTCGAATCAATGCGTTTATTTTCAGTTTTGTATCTTTCGTATCTTTACTACTGCCTTCGATAGTTTTTGCAATTTTTAACATTTCGTATTCTTGCTTTAGATTTGCTAAAAATTGTTCTTTTTCTAAAAGCTGATGTTGCAATTTTGTATTTGATTGAAGTAAAATCTGATTTTCTTTCACCAAAAATTCATAATTCGAAAGTAATTTTTGTAATGTAACCTCCAATAAATGAACAGCTTCAAGCGTATTACCCATTTTGCTTCTTAGAATAAACTATCCTTACAAAGTTAGTAATCTGTTTTTTATTTTACAACAATTAATTACTTTTTTATTAATACAATGATAATAAGCAACTTACAAAAACAATATTTTTTTACTAATTTTACAAAAAAAATAATTGCCTTTTGAAAAAAATTGTAATCATAACAACTATGTTTTCGTGTTTTTTGGGGATTTCTCAAGATAAATATCCCAAAGATTACTTTCAATCTCCTTTACATATTCCCATCATTTTATCTGGCTCTTTCGGTGAACTTAGAAACAATCATTTTCACTCAGGATTAGACATCAAAACAGAAGGAAAAGAGGGTTTAGAAGTATTTGCTGCTGCTGAAGGGTATATTTCTAGAATCAAAATAAGTCAATTTGGTTATGGAAAATCAATTTACATCACTCATCCAAATGGATTTACAACTGTTTATGCACATTTAAGCAAATTTACGCCGAAGATTGAAGCTTATGTAAAATCAATTCAATACAAAAAAGAATGCTACGAAATTGAAGAATCAAGATTTAAAGAAGATACTTTTCCTGTCGAAAAAGGTGAATCGATTGCTTTTTCTGGTGACACTGGAGGATCAGGAGGACCTCACTTACATTTCGAAATTCGCGATAATAAAAGCGAAAAAATAATTAATCCTTTGCTTTTCGGAATCGCTATTAATGACAGTATTCCTCCTATTTTTCAATCTGTAAAAGTGTATCCTTTAGATGATAATGCGCATATCAATCATCAAAACAATAGTTTTCAACTTCCCATTAAAAAACTGGTTGACGGGAACTTTATAGCTGATAAAATTACCGCACATAATGCCATTGGTTTTGGTGTTGAAGTATTTGACAAAGGGAATGAAGCTAATAATAAATTAGGAATTCAAAGCCTTGAAATGTTGGTGAATGGCAAACGGTTTTACCATCACGATTTAGAAACTTTTTCTTTTCCTGAAAGTAAATACATCAATCTTCATATTGATTATGAACATTTTAAAAAATACAAAACTCGTTTTCAAAAAACATTTATTGACTCTGTTAACACGTTATCAACCTACAAAGAATTGGTTGATTTTGGTAAAATTCACATCGAAAAAGAGCTTAATTATACCATTAGTATTATTGCAAAAGATTTTTATGGAAATAAAAGTACGCTAAAAATCCCTGTGAAAGGTAAAGAAACTGAGGCAATTATATCTCCTAAAATTGATACAACTGCATTCAAAATAGCTGCAAAAAAATTCAATAAATTTTCTTTGAATGGTGTAACAGTTGCCTTTCCAAAAAATACTTTTTACAAAGACACGTATTTAAATTTTAAAGTTGAAAATGGAATTGCTAAAATTCACCCTCAAACTATCCCTCTAGATGATAATTTTACACTCACTTTTGATGTTTCAAAATACTCTGAAGAAGAGAAGAAACAGCTTTATATTGCCAATATTGAGTATCCAAAGTACCCCAGATATCAATATACTAGAAAAAAAGATAGCACATTTTTCACGACATCTAAATATTTAGGTAACTACACTTTAAAGATTGATAATCAAATACCTAAAGTTCAATTACTTCACTTAAAAGATGGACAGTGGATTTCAAATTCTGAAACTTTAAAAGTGAAAATAAGTGATATTAACTCAGGTGTTGATACCTTTAGAGCAACCTTAAATGATGAATGGATTTTAATGGAATACAATCACAAAACAGGAATTCTTACCTACGATTTCACTGATAAAGTTTTGGTTGGTAGCAAACATTTGTTTAAAATTGTAGTTTATGACAATGTGGGAAATACGAACGAGCTCTCTGCTACGTTCTTTAAAAAACAAGTAAATTAGCCTTTGTGAAAAAACTTCTCTTTTTATTTCTTTTTTTTTCTACTTTTTTAGTAGCTCAAAAAAGTACGATATTAAAAGGAACCGTAAAAAACAACTTAAAACAACCTATTGAAAAAGTTTCTATTACATTCGGAAATTCAGGAACTGAAACCGATGAAAATGGAAACTATACCATCAGAATTCCTATTGATACTGAAATAACACTTGTTTTTAGTCACGTTTCTTACCAAACTTTAATAGAAAAAATTACTGCAAATAATAGAAATGGAATTCGCTTTTCACCCGTCCTAACATTAAAAACTGAAAAATTAAAGGAAATTGTTATCAAAGACAATAAAAAAGAAGCCCAAGGAATTACTAAAATCGATATTAATAAAGTAAAAAATGTGTTGGGCCCTAACGCAGGTGTTGAAAATATTTTAATGACTCTGCCTGGCGTAAATAACAACAATGAATTGAGCACGCAATACAATGTCCGTGGTGGAAATTTTGACGAAAATTTAGTCTATGTTAATGGTGTTGAGGTATATAGGCCTTTTTTAATTCGTTCTGGTCAGCAAGAAGGTTTGAGTTTTATCAACACCAATATGATTCAAAACATCCATTTTTCTGCAGGTGGATTCCAAGCAAGATATGGTGATAAACTTTCGTCGGTTTTAGATATTACTTACAAAAAACCTGCAGAAACTGCCACCACAATCGATGCTAGTTTTTTAGGAGGAAGTGCCACTTTTGAAGGTCAGTTTTTAGATAAAAAATTAAGCACAATTACTGGTGTCCGATACAGAGATAATAGTTTATTCGTTAATAGTCAGCAAATTGAAGTAAACTTTAGACCCAAATTTACAGACGTACAAACCTATCTTTCCTATGAATTTTCAGAAAAATTTAGTCTGAATTTTTTAGGGAATTTTTCACTAAATAATTACAATTACAAACCGCTATCAAGAAGAACCCGTTTTGGAACAGTTGCAAATCCACTTGAATTAATTGTGTTTTACAACGGTCAAGAACAAGATAATTATTTAACAGTTTTTGGCGCATTTTCTGCAGATTATAAAATAAATGAAAATTTTAAACTTACTACGATTGCATCAAGATACAATACACAAGAAGAAGAATATTTTGATATTGCAGCGCAATACAATTTAGGTGAAGTAGATGCCAATATTGGTTCTGAAAATTTTGGAGAAGTTCAATTTTCACAAGGAATTGGTTCGCAGTTGAATCATGCTCGTAATGATTTAGATGCTTTAATTACCAATTTTCAAGTGAGAGGAACTATCAGCAAAGATCAAAAACAATGGACTTTTGGTGCGAAATATCAGAGAGAAGATATAAGAGACCGTATTAGAGAATGGGAAGTTATTGACTCTTTAGGATTTTCAATTCGTCCTCCACATCACGCAGGGAATAATCAACCTTACGAACCTTTTGAAGGTGAAATTGTTCCTTTTCAAAATATCAGAAAAGACAATTCAGTGAGCATTAATAGAGTTTCTGGATTTGTACAATTTGATGAAAAAACTTTTTGGGACGACCATGAAATATTTTACAACATAGGAATTAGAGTTCACAATTGGTCAGTTTATGGAAATGGAGTTGCATCTAAAAAACAAACTATTTTTAGTCCAAGAGCACAATTTGCCATCAAACCAAATTGGAAAAAAGACATGCTTTTTAGAATTTCAGGTGGTTTGTATGCGCAACCTCCATCTTATCGTGAATTACGTGATTTTAATGGAAATATCAATGTGGATGTAAAAGCACAACAATCCATCCATTTGGTATCTGGCATGGATTATAGTTATGATATGTGGGAACGTCCTTTTAAACTTACAGTGGAAGCGTATTACAAAGATTTGAATGATGTAAACGCATATACTGTTGATAATGTTCGAATTAGATACAGAGCAGACAATGCCGCAATAGCGTATGCTTACGGAATTGACATTCGTTTGAATGGTGAATTTGTACCAGGAAGTGAGAGTTGGGTGAGTCTGGGATACTTAAAAACTGAAGAAAACATTAATAATCAAGGTTATATTGCAAGACCTTCTGATCAACGAATTAAATTTGGAATTTTATTTCAAGATTATGTTCCGAATTTGCCAAATCTAAAAGCGTATTTAAATTTGGTCTATAATTCTGGTTTGCCTGGTGGTTCTCCTGCATATGCTGATGTATATCAATTTCAGCAACGTTTACGCGATTATAGACGTGCAGATTTAGGAATTTCTTATATTTTTACAGATGCCAACAAACGATATCAAACTGGTTGGTTGTCAAATTTTAAAGAACTAACCGCAGGATTGGAATTGTTTAATATGTTTGATATTCAAAATGCCATCACCAATACTTGGGTGCGTGATGTGTATTCTAAAACTCAATTCGGAATTCCAAATTTTATGACAGGGAGAGTTTTAAATTTTAAAATAGGAATGAAGTTTTAATTAAAAAAGTGTTTCCGAAATTTGAAAACACTTTTTTAGTTATAAGACTTGGATTTATTTTCCTAAAATCTGTGTTGCGTGTTCTTTGGTTTTTACTTTTGTAAAAATCTCTTCGATAAAACCATTTTCATCAATTACAAATGTGGTTCTATGAATTCCGTCAAAAGTTTTTCCCATAAATTTTTTTGGTCCCCAAACTCCAAAAGCTTTAATTACTTCTTTTTCCTCATCAGCTAGTAATGGAAAAGGAAGTTCATATTTTGTTGTAAAACTTTGTTGATGCTTTGCAACATCAGCACTTACTCCAACAATATCATACCCTTTTGCTAAAAAAACCGTGTAATGATCTCTCAAATCACAAGCTTCGGCTGTACATCCTGGCGTATTTGCCTTTGGATAAAAAAACAACACTAATTTTTTTCCTAAATAATCCTGCAAACGGATGGTATTCCCAATTTGATCTTTTGCCTCAAAATGGGGAGCTTTGTCTCCTTTTTTTAATGATGTCATCTGTAATTTGAATTTAATATAAATATATTTTCAAAAATAAGTGATTTACCTTATTTAATTCAGAATAAATTCAAATTTAATGTGCAATTAAAAAAATATAAATTATAAGAAAATGTATTTTTTTTCACACTTTGATAATGGTTAGCTCAATTGCTTTTAGTCAAACTAAAAAATTCAAAGACATTACAGAAGTTCAATCTATTACTAAAAAAATTGCAACTGTTTTTTTTAAAATGAATTTTGAAGTTGCCTTTAATGATCTGAAACCTTATTGAGAACTCATTAAAATTGAGGTTGATGCAATGAGAATCAAAACAGAGAGTTAATAAGATTATTTTATTTCTAATTTTGGTAAAAGCATTGATGCTGTCAAAGTAAAAGAAACTAATTTGAAAACTCCCTTTTATAAAGAAGTGTCTGCAATTCGATTTGAAAATTTTATGTTGAGAATGAGAGTAAATTTTTATCAAAATAATATTAGTTGGGCAGCAAAAAGATTTGAATGGGATGATGATATTTATGCAGATTTAGATTAATCTAATTAAATTTGTATTCCAAACCAATTTAAATTGATGACAAAACAAGAACGCGTAAATTTTATCATCCAAAAATTACAAGAATTCTATCCCAAAATTCCAATTCCATTAGATCATAAAGATCCTTACACTTTATTAGTAGCTGTCTTATTATCAGCTCAATGTACGGATGTTCGTGTAAATCAAATCACTCCCATTTTGTTTGCAAAGGCAGATAATCCTTTTGACATGGTCAAACTTTCTATAGAAGAAATTAAAGAAATTATCAGACCTTGTGGATTGTCTCCAATGAAAAGTAAAGGGATTTATGGATTGTCAAAAATATTGATTGACAAATATAATGGTGAAGTTCCTCAAAGTTTTGAAGCGTTAGAAGAATTGCCGGCTGTTGGTCACAAAACGGCAAGTGTTGTAATGAGTCAAGCTTTTGGAGTGCCCGCTTTTCCTGTTGATACACATATTCACAGATTGCTTTTTCGCTGGAATTTGACCAATGGAAAAAATGTGGTTCAAACCGAAAAAGACGCTAAAAGATTGTTTCCTAAAGAATTATGGAACGATTTACATTTGCAAATTATTTGGTACGGACGTGAATTTTCGCCTGCAAGAGGTTGGAATTTAGATAAAGACATCATTACAAAAACCGTTGGAAGAAAATCCGTTTTGGATGAATACTACAAAACAAAAAGCTGAATTAAAAACGAACCGCAAAGACACAAAGAAATGTAGAGCAATTACTGCGAACTTTAAAAAAAAATATTTGCGCCTTTGCATTTAAAAAAAATATCTATAAAAAAAGCCTCAACGTTTGTTGAAGCTTTTTCCACTCTTAATTCAAATTCAATTCAATGAAATTTTTTGATTTTGTTTTTACAATAGTTAGCGACTTGGAAAAATTAATCAAAAATTGAACTGTTTCTTTTGTAGGCTGCATCTGAATTCCAGATGACTTCTTTGAGTAAAGTTGCATCATATAGTGAATTTAACGAATTGATTATAAACACTTAACGATGTAGTTTTATCTTTATTGTTTAGTTAATTAAAATAATTTTATGTTTTTCTATTAATTTTCTCATGTTGATAAGTGCATAACGCATTCTTCCTAAGGCTGTATTGATGCTAACCCCAGTATTATCGCTAATTTCTTTGAAACTCATGTCTCTATACATTCGCATAATCAATACTTCTTTTTGTTCTTCTGGCAATTCATTGATCAACTCTCGTACATCATCAAAAATCTGTTCTTGGATAATCTGTTTCTCTACATTTAAAGAATCATCACTTATAATTGAAAAAATATCGAATTCATCCGAATTTTTAAAATTTGGCATTCTGTTATTTTTCCTAAAATAATCAATAATTAAATTGTGAGCAATTCGCATTACCCAAGGTAAAAACTTTCCTTCTTCGTTGTAATTTCCTTTTTTTAAAGTTTTAATTACTTTGATAAACGTATCTTGAAAAATATCATTAGCAACATCTTTATCTTTTACCTTACTGTAAATAAAGCTAAAAAGCCGTTGTTGGTGTTTTTTGATTAAAATTTCAAGTGATGATTCATCTCCAAGAATATAATTTTTTACTAATAAACTATCAGAAGTGATTTTTGTACGCATTTTAACTACATTTTTTGAAAGAAAGTTCTTTCAATTTTGATTAATTTGATATTAATATTAAAAGTAGTTTTTTAGTATATGCGCCTTATTTTGTGGTTATTATCTCGACAAATATAGAATTATTTTTTAGACAAACAAATAATTT
>Ga0208439_1000357_pt1 | contig 17095 bp, 27 predicted proteins | sample ColrivemetaGS703_FD_187621 | JGI IMG/M metagenome (GOLD analysis project Ga0208439, IMG submission 187621) | Estuarine microbial communities from the Columbia River estuary - Freshwater metaG S.703 (SPAdes) (version 2) | ecosystem: Environmental > Aquatic > Marine > Intertidal zone > Estuary ...
TAAAATATTGAATCCACTTGTGTTGTTATTTTTTGAAAAAAGTTTATTGGTGTAGTTTAGTATATTCTCAGTTACTTTTTCTACTTCAGAAACTTTATCAGATACAAGTTTATTAATCTTTACACCCTTAACATATTCGCCATTTAATTTGACATGATAATCGTGTATTGGACCTTGTGCAATACCTAAGTATTTTTTTACATCCCTGAGTTGTTTATATAAAAATTCTTCCAACATTTGTTGACAATACACACCTATCTTTGGTTCTTCCAAAAGATTCAAAACTACTTTATCATTGTAATCGTATAACACCTCATACTTGGCACCCATAAAGTCTGGCATCAAGGTTTTAAAGAGTTTTACAATAGCTTTTTGTTTTATGTCATCCATTAAAATAAATACCTGTAATTATTAAATTATTTGATATTTATTTGTTATGAGGATTCCAAACAGATATCTCCTAACTATGTTGTTCAACAAAATCATGAAAAATGAATTTGATTGGATTGACGGTATCTTCTTCGACAAATTTGCTGTCGAAGCTCAAAGAAATTCTTGGAACCCTTTAACAAGTAGTCCCATTTTTTCAGACAAAGTAAAAATGCAATTAAAGGTTTATACTAATTTGGATTTCGAAGATGAATTACATGAGGTTTCTGATATTGTGAATATTATTGGTGACAAAGAATTTAATAAGTTTATGAGTTTATTGACCAACCCCTCGGTCTATAGTTACGTAGGTTTAAAACTGAACAGGGAGGCGTTTCAGGGGGTTGACATAGATGTTGACTTCCTACCAAAAAAAAATATGATGACCTCACTTGAGGAAAAGATTACTAATTTAACCAAAAGAAAATGACACTCGAAGAAGCAAAAAGAATATTAGAAAAACACGGTCGCTCGACGTGTTCTTGCAAATACGGTGGTGTCAGTGAAAACATGATTATCGAGGCTAAACGAATTGTAGAAGAACAGGAGAAAAATGGATAACGATAATATTGGTAAAGCGGTAGAAAAATTGGCCATGCAAATACTACCTGAAATATATCCCGTTATTACGGACATCAAAGTTGACGGTCCTAAAAAAAAATACGTCGGTTTAAGAGTTACCGATTACGGTTTTGATGTTGACGTTTATACAACAATTCCGAGTGAAATCACAAAACAAGACTACTGGAATAGTGAATATGCTGATAATGATTTTTCGTATATGATGGCATATCATTTTCCTAAACTTTTAAAGTACTTCGGAATTAACAGTTATTTGCCTACAGATGTTAATGTCTACAACGTGGATGGTAAGCTAATTGGAAAATTCTAATAGACCCCACTCTCGTGGTCTACGTTGAACTTTTTTCATTAAATGGACCCTTCATATGTCCCACACAAAAAAAGTGTCTTAAATCAAAAATTACCCAGTATATAAAAATATAATATAATTAATTTTTACTAATATAATATTTTTATATTATAATATAAAATAATATATATATTATATATTAATATTAAGAATAATAATTATTACGAAGTTGATGAAAAACCAAGAGTCGAAAAAAAAAGTTCCCGAAGAAATCTTAAGAGATTTTTTTAAAGTCCTTGGACCAAAACTTCCGAGTATGTTTGATAGTGTAAATGTTGTATGGAATGACAGTTGGGAACACTACTATTATTTGTTCACAATTAAAGACTCTGTAAAAAAAAGACACCCACAAACGACGACATTTACAGAATACAGTTTAAATAAATTTTTAAACACCATTTCTGACGATGATATGGCAAAAGAGATGTTAGAAAACGACTGGGTAAAAAAAATAGAAGACTTCTACAAAGATGTGAGACGTTATTTTCATGTCCCCGTCTCGAATGGTGTTTACAGGTGATTACTCTCTAACTCACATTTAAGATGATTTCCGTTGAGGATATAATCTTCTTCTATACGGTACATAGGTTGTTTGCAAATCTTACAAAAAAGTTCTGAAAGATTGTTAGTTTTTTCATGAAGGTCCATTAACTTTGTTTTTTAGAATATTTAAAGATAAATATAATAGCCAAAATGAATTTTGAAAAATTAGCCAATATCTTGAGTCGTTATGTCGACTTGTCAAAACCTGAGGGGTCAAAACTCGGAGTTTCCTACGTTGCCGATAAACTAACACAATCACGTGTTACTCGCTCAATTTTTGAAAGTGTAAAAGATTACCAAGCGTTTAGATTGTGTTACATAGTTTACCTAATGCAAGATGGTTTTTCGTATGAAGAGGCATTTGAAAAAACTAAAAAAATATATTACATCATCACGGATGAAGTTGATGAAGAAAAATATGCAACAACAGATTGTGAATGGTGCGTTGGTGGTGAGAATACGTGTGACCACTGTGATGGGCACAGAACTGTTGAGTGTTCAGAATGTTACGGAACGGGTGAAGTATCGGATGATGGTGAAGATATGACATGTGGTAGTTGTGGTGGTGATGGTGAAGAAGAATGTGGTTATTGTGAAGGTAATGGACGCACTGAGTGTGGAGAATGTGATGGTGATGGTGAAATAACAACTAACGAAAAAGTTTACGAAATAAAACAAAATGTTTGGACTACAATCAACCCTAATACATACAATAAACTCACTGAAATGAGTAAAGACGGTACTTGGATAAATGACATATACGAAGACGAAGTATTTAAATCAGGTAGTGATTGGATACTGACTGAGGGTAAAAATGCCTACGAATTGAGTGAAGATGAGGTAGATGATGATACTATACAGCAAGGTTATAGTAAAGTTGGTGGGACCGGAATTGTAAGTAAGGACAACTTAGTCCTTAGTGGAATTTCAAATAGATTTTCCGTCATGGTTTTGAACTGACCATGTATTTGTTGTTGTTCCACTAACTAAAACACCGTTAGTGTATGTCAGGTTAGAATTACCATTTAGTAAAAATATATTATCACCGCCAGTTGTAGTCATATAAGTGTACGGATTCTCACGTACGACAGGACCATCACCAATATAAGGGTTTACGATAGGTTGCTGAGGTATGTATGGATATGTTGGTGTCCATTGTATAGGTTGTTCGTACTTTTCAATCAACCATGTGTCTTTATCATCAATATTCAATAAAGACAATAATTCATCAATCTCTTTAACCATAAAAGGTCCGTGGATTGAAATTGTTTTGTTTTCTAAATCTACTGTGAATTTCATTTTTTTACCCTGTCATTTACTACTGTGGAACAATGACTTAAATCATTTAATTTCCAAATCAAGTATAAAAGACCTGAGCCGATTAGTAAAGATAATATCTCAACTAACCAATATTCCAAACCATACCCACATTTAACCATGGCAACACCCTTTAAGGTGTTAGCAATAGACAGTAGTAAAATCAAAAAGAAAATGATTGTGAATTTTGTAATTTTAATTTTTTTCATTCTGTTATTGACTGTTTAAGTTTTACGACCTACTTTTGAATTGTGTTTCCTTCCCTTGTGAAACATGTTTATTTATGTGTGTGAAGGAGGACTTGAGGGTCCTCTTTCTTTTTATAAATACTTTTCTAAAGTATTGGATTCTCTTGTAAATTCTTCTTTGAAGTTTTCGTTAAAATGACCGTCTTTCTTTAAAAGGTCTTGTGGTATTTTACTGAAAACCCAATCCAAACAAACAATTGCAACCAAGTGTTTATCCCTATCATAGATTGCAGTTGCAGCGTGAGACTCAGTACCATTTGAATGGATAAGAGTTCTTAAACCTAAGTCGGGTATTTCTTTATAGTCGGGATAAAACATATTTCCCTCCATCACATCTTTAATATATGATGTGAAATTTGTAATAAAATGATTTTGATTTCTTTCGGCTTTTCTTTCTAATCCATCTGAACATCTCTCATATGTAATTGACATTCTTTGCATTGGAGATGTGGTGTAGAACGTACCACCGTTGTGGAATTGCCATAAATAAACTCTGTCGGCGTTGTATCGTCTTCTAATGTCTCTGATAGCTAAATGAACAATTTCATCTTTTTTGATTTGCTCCATCAGTTGGTTCTTTGACTCAACAGACTTTTGTTTCTCAGTCATTCTTCTAAAGAATCCTGCACTAACAAGTGCCACGATAATCGAAGTAATTGAGGTAATTAAAATTTCAATGATTCGGACCCAATCCATTTGTTATTTAGAGTTATAACAAATAAATATAAGAATTACTCAGTTTCTACCTGTTTAATACCATATTTTGATTTGTACCATATTCTTTCGTGTAAGAAATACAAAAACATTTTTGTGAAAACCTCGAATCCTCCTATTGTTAAACCTATTTTTAGGTCACCCGTAATTATCCAACCCAATACCATTGTGTCGATGGTGCCAATAACTCTCCAAGTTATTGTTTTCATAATGTGTCTTTTTACTGATACAGATTTTTTAAACATAACAACAATATGACCGAAAATATTTAATAATAAACAAAAAATCCCACCTTTTTGGTGGGATTTTAAGGAATATGTATTTTTTACATATTACTTTTTGGTTCTAATTACCTCGTCGATGATACCATACGCAACGGCTTCTTCTGCTGATAACCAAAAGTCACGAGTGGAGTCCTTCTCAACAACGTCGGCAGGTTTACCACAGAACTCACCCAAAAGTTCAAACAAAATCTTGTTGACCTTTTCCCACTCTTGGAAGTTGATACGAGCATCTTGTATGTTACCACCAGCCCCTCCTGAAGTTTGGTGAAGCATCGTCTTTGAGAAACGAAGTGATGAACGTTTACCCTTAGTTCCTGCACCCAATAGAACTGAACCCATAGACGCAGCCATACCTGTATTGATTGTTGCAATATCAGATTTAATGTATTGCATAACGTCTACCATAGATAGACCTGACTTCACTGAGCCACCAGGACTGTCAATGTGCATTGTGATTGGTAAAGTATCTGCTGAGTCCAAGTACATCAACTGAGCTTGAACAATGGTTGACATATTATCATTCACAGGTCCAGCAACCCAAAGGATTCTATCTCTCATCAAACGAGAGAATATGTCAATTTGAGTTGCCCTCATTTCTCGTTCCTCTAAAATATAAGGTGTTAGAGAACCTTCAATTTGTTTTTCAAAATAGTCCATCTTAGAAGATGAAACATTGTAATCGCTCATGGCGAATTTTTTAAAGTCTTTACCGTAGTCCATATTTTTTTTTACAAAGATAGTTAATAAAAGTTAATTTTACAAATCATTCGAAAGTTGGAATGTATTCGTTAGGGTAATTCTCCTGTTCTTCCTCTACATTTACTACTTCTGCCAGTTCAGTACGGTGTATATGAGGTCTCTCAACTAATACGGCTTCCTCGGTAGGATAGTCCATTCTATGTTTATCATGTGAATCCATCCAATGTTCCCCACCAAGTTCTTTGTTACTTTTTAATTCAGGGTCTAAGTAAATTTTTTTTATCAATTCAAATATCTCAGAACTCAATTCAGTGTTAATCGAATCGACATGTTCGTCAATTGAATTCCAAAAAGAAATATTTCGATTTGAACTTATTTTTATTAAACAAGCTACTTTATAACCTGTAAGTTTGTTTAAACAATATATCAATGCAGAATCTTCAGTGTATCGGAAAAAATGGTCAGGATTATTCCTTGACGTTGTACACCATTTAGTTGCTGCCCCATATTTGAAAGAAGATTCGGCGGTTAGTGGTCTCATAATTAACCATTCGTCGTTTTCAAAATCAATGTGGATTTGTTTTGCATACCTACTGTCAATAGTGTTCAAAGTAAGTATTGAAACAAGACCGGCAATTTCCTCAATAGATTTAATTTGATTTACATCAATACCTTTGAAAGAATTATTTTCATGTAATTTCATAAACTCAACCAATATGTCTCTATCTGAGTTTTGTACCATATCCAAAATACTTCGGTAGTAGAAACACTCGAAATTTGATAAGTTTGTAGTATCAATTCCCCAAAGATTTAAAGTTTCTCTCATATGTTCAACATCGTAATTGTCCCAATTAGATATTCTCTCATTCATGTTTTTTTCGACTAAATTAGAAATCATTTTGACATATTTATTTGTCTTTGATTTATCAATAAGTGAGACCATATCGATAAATGAGGTTGTCATCCACACTGGTGATGATTCTTTAATTTCTTTAAGTTTTGCCATAACTAATATTTTATCCAATTATACTAAATAAAAAAAACCGAGTCAAATAACTCGGTTTAAATTTTCTGCGGAGAGACGGGGATTCGAACCCCGGGTACCCTGTTAGGGTACGACAGTTTAGCAAACTGCTCCTTTCGGCCACTCAGGCACCTCTCCATTCTTTAAAAATTTACTTTTAAATAGTTATATTGTCAAATATAGTAATAAAAAGTTTATGTTTTTTTTCCTCTACGATTTTTGTAAGTCTCCAACTGAGAGTCACAATTACTACAGGCGAATCTTAAGTTTTCAATACGGTTATCATTATTTACACCGTTTACATGGTCTAAAATTAAAGGTAATGATTTACCCAACCACTCACCTTTATTACCACAACTAAAACATTCATACGGAACTAATGATTCTTCAATAACTCTACGTTTGATATGATGTCTAGCATAATCAGAATTTTCCACAAAAACTTCTTCATTAGGTCTACGAATTGAATTTACATATTTCTGTAATCCATTTTCATAAGCTTTTCTATTACCACCACCTCGTTTACTCATAGTATTTGTTTTATTATAAATATGTGTTAGTAAAAAAAACTAACGCAAAAAAATATCCCGACCTGGCTCGGGATAACACATCGGATTTTTGCGGAGGCTCAGGGATTCGAACCCCGGGTACCCTCACAGGTACGCTTGTTTTCAAGACAAGTCCATTCGACCGCTCTGGCAAACCTCCGTTTTCATAAGTATCTCTTTCGAGATTATTATTTTGTACACCCGGCAGGATTCGAACCTGCGACCCTCTGCTTAGAAGGCAGATGCTCTATCCAACTGAGCTACGAGTGCGTGTTTTGTTAATACAAATATATATCAAAAATTTAAATTATCAAACTTTCTTTACGTAATATTTGTGTCCTGAGTCTGAATTTTTAGTTAGAATTTCGGCTAATTTAATCGGTTCATCAGCATTTGAGAATTCCCAAACTTCGTCGTCAGAGTCCAATAAGATTACAGGTAATTCAATACCGTCATGGTTTTTAATCAATTTTACAATACAATATGCCATTTTAATTATATATTACTACGTAAGTGTTTAGTGATGTCGCTATAATCAACCATATGATATATGGTAATAGAAGTAAATGAATGTACTTATATCTTTTGAATGTTACATAAAACATCGATGACACTAAAATCAAAAGATATGTGATGATAACTAAAGATAGTTCTACAGATTTAAGTGAAAAAAACATTGGATTCCACAAAAAATTGAAAATCCAACCTTGTATCCATAGATGTAGAAAAGTCCTTTCCTTACCCTTCCACATAAAGTAATTTAGAGCAGACAGTGACAACATTATCAAAGTCCAAGAAGCTCCGAATACCCATCCTGGTGGTGTCCATGGTGCCTTGTTTAAATCAGAATACCATGTTGATGTAATTCCATCGTTAGTGAATAAACCACCTAGAAATAAACCGAAGAAATTAATCAGTAAAAAAACTAAAAATACATGTAGGTTTTTATTTTTTAGATGTCGTATCATGAGATTTTGTTGTGTCGATTGGTTCTTTTTTTATTACAGGTTCAGGTTTTGGTTGGGTGGGTTCAGATTTAATTTGCTGAGTCTGAGGTTGTTGTATAATAGTGGTTGTAGTCGTTGTGTTGTTATTTGTTGTTGTACGTTCAACAACTTTTTCAACAGGTACTTTCTTTTCAACTGATACTTCTTTTACTATGTTCACAATCTTCTCTTTTGGTGTTGATATGTACACGAAAAGACCTGACAAAAACACTAAAAATAATAATGTTGGGATTCCGAGTGCAAGGTATCCGTAATACTTAAGGATTTTAAATTTGTTCATTTACGATATTTTTAAAAATGTTCTGAAGTGAATGTTTTACGTTTGATTTAATCTCGTCCTCCATAATTTGACGACGACGCTCAATTTCATTGTCAAATAGTTTTGAAATACGTTCGAAAGGTCGACCTTCAATATCAATAGTGTAACTGTACTGATGATTAACAATAGTCATCTGACGATTTTGAATGATTATGAAAATATGTCCCTCATCATATTTGATGTAACGTTTACCTGAGATTGGTGACATGAGAAGTACTGTTTCATCTTTTGGGATTAGTTTACGGCAAATACTAACACACTCATTTTCAAAATCGGTATTAGTATTTACCATATATTTTGCAGGGTCCGAGACTCGGATAAGTTTAATTGCCACTTTTTGTGACAATCGATTAATAAAATGGATAAATGCGTTTTTCATTTTTAGTATGGGTTATGGGTTACGGTATGTTCGATGTTGACACGTACACAAGTCTGAGATTGTCCTTCATTCATGAAAAAATTATTGATATATCCCATGATGTTTGCGGAACCAATTGGATTTGCTGAATGGGTGTAAACTGTTGGAAATTTCATACCAATAGTTTTTTTCTGTAGTCTACCCAATAAAACCCAATCAGGATTTGTATCGTAAAAATGATTCACTAACCACTTAGCACAATCATATCCTGTTTTCTCTTTGATATTATTGTAATCTAAGTTGTAGTTAGGTGACACATTATTGAAATATTCATTCATTGCAGTATCACCCAAATCGTGGTCCAATGAAATCATTTTTACGTTTTCCAAACCAATTTCTTGAACTTTATTTACAAATTCATCATAAGAACGAACTACCATCCAATTTTCAGTATCAACTGGCGTTCTTACGTCATCCAAATATATCCAATATTCCATACGACAAATGTAATCCTAATTAATATTTTTTCAAAATATTTTTTATAGTTTCTTCATCATTTGTGGAAATTCTTTGACGAATGTCGGATAGTTTGTTACACATATCCTGCCATTCTATTTCCAAAATTGATGGTAATCGGTCTTCGGTTTTGGTACCTTTTGGTGAGGTTCTTTTAACCCAATCACCTTCCACCAACAGGTCAATTAATTCTTCTTTTTCTCTGGTTCTACATGCGAACCAAAAATCGTCCACATCAACATCTACGTAAGTTTCAAATTCAGGCATAATTTATAGTTTTTTAAATTCAGGTTTAACAATTTTCCAAATAGTTGGCGATATATCCTTACCATCCAACAAACCAAACAATAACGAGGGGTGAGAATATCGTTTAGCTTCTTCTGCAAAAGATTTTCTATCTTTAACTTTTAAAATGATATCTGTGTGATGAAGTAAATAATCCTTCATTATGTTATCGTGTCTTACCGTCAAATCAAAGACATAGTCTTGGATTTTTTGGTAAAATTCGTCAGGGACATCCTTCAAAAGATTATCCATAGTTCCACCGTTTGAGAGAACCTCCCAAACTGCAGTGGTTGATAGGTTGGTCATAATCTTGTGAAGACGAATGTATTCATCTCCTTTGATTTTCATACGTTCACCGTTGGAGAAACGAACAACAAATCCCTCAGCATTGTTTTCAACCATATCCTTCAAAGTGGAGTAGTCAGAAATGCCATCGTATTTTTTTACAACATTAAAAATACTATTAGTGTAGTGGTCCAAGTCTAACTCTTCACCAGATTTAGTGTCAATTTCAGCCAACATAACCACATCCTCCATTTCACCGTAGTCAACTACAATACGATTAGTCGGGTAGATAATCTCAAATAAGTAAGTGCTGTTATGGTATAAATGAGAAGTTTCGTACTTTTCAGTAAATATTTCTTTGAATTTGAGAGACTGTTCAGAAGTGAAAGAACCTCGAGAGGCAAATACCCATTCCTTTCCATAGTGGAATAAGATACCCAAAGACCCATCCATTTTTTCGTAGACATCAAAGTCAGAAGTTGGGGTATGTTTACCTTCTTCCATATTGAAGAACTTACGGAATGGTCGTGCAAATACATCACCATCATCGTCAGTAACTAAACCTCTACATTGTAATGTTATATCATCCCACAAACTCTCATACTGAACCTTTTCACTGTAGTTCCAAATGGTCAACGGCAAAGTCGGATGAACCTGTTTATACAACAGACCCTGCTCGTGATATTGGTTTAGTATTTCAAGTGAAATTTCCATGACGACAAATGTAATTAAAATATTTTGATTATCCAAGAAACCATTTTGGAACTTCACGATTTTTCCAAGTTGCGAAACCACTTTTACCACCACGGTAATAGTTTCGGTAAGATTTTACAACATCATCTACTTTATATTCGTCAGGCATTGCCTTAGCTGGTTCAGTAAAACCAATATCAGGTATGTTCGGTTTATTAACTAAACACCATTCAATTACATCTTGTGATTTATGACGTTTTCCATATCGGTAAGTGTATTCTTTACATAATTCCAAACCTAACTCACACAAATACAAATAATTTGATAATGATTCACGAGACCAAATAGAACATGGATGATTTTTGTGGGATAACTTGTACGGTACTTGGTCGGTTACTTGGTCGGTCATATGATGAACACCACATAAAAGTTGTGCGGTTTCCAAAATCATTTTTACCACGTGCTTATCTACGTGATACTTCGCACATTTTTTCACGTCCATATCTAAAAAGAAAATATTCATTCGTTTATAAGTTTAACCCAACGCTCAAAGATATTAAATTTTTCGTTAGTTTTTACCCAATCAATTTCAATTTTTAAAGTATTTTCATGATTTAGTAGTTTTTTTAAAACATCAGTTCCGTAGGTGATTCCACGATTGTTTGAACCAGAACTAATTTTCAAAAACTTATTCCTACCAACAGAATCCATAACTTGACGTTGAGTTTGCTTGTCAACATAGTACAGCCCACCTTTATTTGAACCCCAATTTATATTTGCAACTATTAAGTCAAACTTGGGTGTGTAAGTATCCATAACTCGTTTGGCGGATTCTGTATCAGATGTCCAAAAAATCTTTACACCTGAATATCCTGAACCTGTAAACGTTTTAATTGAAATGTCATCACCATTAACCTGAACATCTTTTGAGTTTTCTGTTGCAGATGAATCACTGTCAACATTATCTTCACCGACCTTTGAAATAAAAAATGATGTAAGAACTCGTTCCCTAAGAATCCCAACCTCCATACCAATCTTACCACCACGAGTTGATTCAACTTCGGCAATCTCAAATAGTTTGGGTAATTTAGACTTTATTAAGTCTTGAAATTCCACTGATGTGAATATGTCTTTTGCACTCATGATACAAATATAATAAAAAACCCCCACTTTTGGTGAGGGTTTAGAAAAGAAAATTTATTATGTTTTAGAAACGAGTCCACCCGATAAGCCAGTTGGTTGTACCTTGTGGAATTGCTCCGATGTTTCCTGAAATTGTTTCAAAAGAATTTAACACAGGTGATTGAGAACCTTTGTAAATTGTATTACCGTCGTGTTGTACTTTTACAATCATGTCTGCGGTTGTCAAACTGTTTGTTGCCTTACTTACAACAACAAAGTTAGTGTCTACACTGTGAAGGAAGTTGTTTGTAAAGTTGCCTTGATTGTCTCTGTAGTATGATGCCGTGATGTCACTTTCCACAGAAAAACAACCTTTCATGTATCCATAGAATACTGAGTTTCTAACTGTGAAGTTAGCTCCTCTTCTCCATCTCATAGCTAAGTTATGGTTAGATAAAGACTGTGAACTAGCAGGACCAATTAAGGTAAAGTTTAAAAGTTTTGGGTGAGTTGTTGGAGTTGCGGTTGAACCAGTTGCGTCATTGTCACATTCGATTCCGTTTCCTGCGTCACCACCGTCAACAAACAATGGGTCTCTCTTTGAGATTGCGTATTGTACTGTTCCTGTGTAACCAAAATCAAAGTCGTAATCATCATCAGCTGTTGAAACCGCAACTAAGTACTTTGGATTAACTGTTCCTCCGAAGAATTCAAATGCATCATCATTGGAGTAGTAACATTCGACAAATTCGATTGTGGTTCCACGACCTACCGCTCCAAGAGTGAGTGCGTTTACTTCTGAGTTTGCAAACGCTGCGATACCTGCGTATTCGATTCTAACATATTTTAGAACTCCTGAGTTATCATCATCATTTGTTCCTCCATACATTCTACCGATACCACCTTCGATTGTTGCTTCACCTTTGTTAGTTGTAGCTCTACCTAAGATAACGATACCACCCCAGTCGCCTGCGATTGGGAAGTCATTTCCTGAAGTGAATACGATTGGTTTGTCGGCGGTTCCTTCAGCCATAATCTTACCACCTCTTTCAATCGTCAACGCACCTTTTTCTGCGATATCTGATTTGATTACAGTTCCTGGTTGGATTGTTAATGTTATACCTTCAGGGACATATACGTACCCTTTTAGGGTCCATTCCTTGTCTGCGGTTAACGTCATGTTTTCTGTTAATGTTCCCGACAATACAGTATATACTGGTGGGTCGATTGGGTCTTTTTCACATGATGAGAATAACATCATCGATGCAATTGCCATGAATAATAGTTTTTTCATAGTTTGTAGTTTAATGAAATTGAAATTGTTTTTTCGTTTATTGTGTTTATTAAATCACCGTTTGTTTTTTGATATAAAACTGTTGGTTGTGAAAGTATGTCAGTGAAACTCAATTTGAACTCTAACTTGTTTGTTCTATATTGGATAGTCGCATCTAATAGGTCTCTACTATTTTCATAGATGTCGGAGTATCCATTGAATCCTACTGCCGTAATTCTTTCACCAATTCTATTGTACAAGAAACTAACGGAGAGATTTTTATGTTGATAATAAAGTCCTGTGTTGATGATGTAAGGTGATTGACCTTGAAGAGGTCTTACCACACCGTTAACCTCCACTTGTGACTTTATTAAACTCATGTTGGTGTATAGGGATAATGACTTACTCAAACTCTTTCTGTACTCAAGTTCAACACCATAGTTGATTGCTTGTTTTGGGTTTGAATAAGTTAAGATTAAATTACTTGGAACCGAACCGTTTGCTACAATCTGTTCGATTGGGTTTTGAAAATGTTTGAAGAAACCTGATACAAATAAATTTTCTCTAACTGACATATATCTTTCGAATCTGAAGTCGATGTTTGATATGTTAGTTTTTTCTAAATTAGGGTTTCCGATAATCTGAGCGTTTCTTACAAAATCGTAGAAAGCAAAATTGCTAACCTCTCTAAATTCAGGTCTTGCTATGGTTCTTGACAAACCAAATCTTATTGAATTCTTTTGTGTTAAAGAATAATTTGTGTTGATAGTTGGTAACAAATCATAATAGCTTTTTGTTACGAAAATATCCTGACCACTAAAGTCTGAAGTCTTAACCATAAAGTTTTGGTTTTCATTTCTAACTCCCGTAGTAAACTTAAATTTTTCATTTCCACCCTTGTAAAGAATGTAAGAACTTAACAAGTTTGAAACCCCGTAATATTTGTCCGTGTTGTTGGTAATCTCATTTAACAGTGTCTCATCAGTATATCTAAAAACTCTTGATGAAAAGTTTCTGTATTTTACTTGGTCCATAAAACCATATGAGTATTTAGATTTATTTACGTTGTAATGACCACCCAAACCGTTTTCATTCATCTTGGACCAAAATCTATATGTGTCCCTCCACACTGTTGACATGGAATCGGATGAGCCTAAAGATTTCGCTAATGGGTTAATTCTATAATCGGGTTGAGACCTGTTGAGTAGGTAATAATTCACACCCCAATTTGATGTCCCCTTATCCGTTTTTCTTTCTCTTTCAAATTGACTTGTGTAGATAAACTTTCTTGAACCGATTGTGTTTGTGTAATGTAGTTTTTGAAGGTTGTCATAGTTTTCACCCGTTCTATCCATAAACACATTCTCACTTTGGTAGTTCAAAAGATTTTTAAATGTTAATTTACCACCTGGAAAAATATAAGTAGGATTTAATAAAACAGATAGGTTTGAGCTATTTGTATAAACCTTGTCATTGTATTGGTAAGCTAATTCATTTTCAGACTGATAGTCTTTCCTTTCATTGTATTGAATTGAATTTGAATTTCTGTAAATAACAGAACTTACAACACCAAGACCTTTATTACCAAATCTCCATTTATTTGATAACCCATATGATAAATTTAAATTAGGTAGGTTTGGTGAACATACCGGTTCATACGTGACAGGGATTAGAGTTGTGTAATGTTTTCTGTCAGTTAAATTAGAAATTCTAAACTCTCTTGTTGTTGGAAATATGTTTGGTAAACTACCAAACTTAACATAACAACCCTGATTAAAAGTTGATAGACTACCATAACTTCCACCGATGTTTAGTGTTTGATACTTTTCAGTAAAGTCAGTTTTGGTTGTAATTTGAAGTGCTCCACCAGCAAAGTCACCAGGTAAGTTTGGATTGAAAGTTTTACTAACCATCATATTTTCCACCACCGTTGTTGGGATGATGTCAAATGCAAATGCTCTCTTATCTGGTTCTGTTGATGGTAGTAAGGCTCCGTTAAGAGTTACCGTATTATACCTGTCGGATAACCCTCTTACGGTTACAAATCTATCGTTTTGAATTGTTGTCCCACCGACCCTCTTCAGAGTTTCCCCTAGGTTCCTGTCGGGACTTTTCTTGATAGACTCCTGTGAAACACCGTCCATAATTACGGGACTTAGTTTCATGGCTACTATTGTTCCTGATACTGTTTCTCTTTTTACTTGTGTTGTGATTGTTACTTCACCGAGAGTTTCCTTTTTAATCTCGGAAGTGTCCGTTGGGTTATACTGTTGAAGTCCCAACGATAGGATTGCCGCTAAAATCATATTTTCTTTTCATTTTCCACCAATAACTACTAAACTTTAACTTATAATCCACTGAATAGACAAACCATAACATAATCTTAATATTGTGATAACAAAAAACCCCCACCTTTCGATGGGGGTAGTGAGTCTCATTAAGTAAAGTAAGTCTAAAAGAGTTTTAAAGATTAAGGTTTAACTGTTGAACACCTTGACCTTTGACTGTTGAATTCAAAATCTTTATCTAAACATCAGTTTTTGTAGAACGGATATATCCGAATAACACACTTAACTTAAGAGAACTCAACTATCTTTAGATTGTCTTGGTTGCGTTGTGAGAATCTAACTCATCTTGAAGAGTTTCAATCTTTGTTTCTAACATTTTGACCAAGTTGTCACGACGAACCACATCGATGATTGTTGTCTTTTGAATCGGTGTTTCATCATCGCTAAAACGTCTACGATTTCTAACACTACCCTCAGCACAGTCAAGAATACGAATCAACTTAACCAAATTTTTTAGTTCTGACAATTCAAAAATCTTATGGTATACCTCCATGTTTGCTTTATGAATTTTGGTCTTCAACTCGACCAAGTCATCGACGTTATTTAAAAGTTGAGTCAAAGTTTCCTCAACATCATAGTGACGAATTGCTCCATGTTCTACAGAGTTATTTGTCTCAAGTCGTTGGAACAACTCCGTGTTATTACCAACTAACTTGTTTTTTTGTTTTAGTGCTTGTTTAATATTCATGATTAAAATTTATTTACAAAGATTATAATATTTGAAAGGAATACTCCGATAGAGATTAACCACGCTGCCATACGAACTGAATGTGAGCCACCAATACCGATTCGTTTATTCAACAAATCTTTAGATTTTGACTGTGCTTCCGCAATCAAAATATGGTCTCCAATTTTTATTGATTGATGCAGAAACTCAGATGCCGCATCAATATCTTTCTGTTCTTTTTTAGACATCCACCAAGCAATTGAAAGACCAATTACGATGATAGACCATCCAACCAAGTTTAATATTGTTGTTATTTCCATATGATATAGTTTAATAAATTTATTTTAGTTTGTCAAATTGAAAGCGGTGTTTTACTAAAGACAATTTCTTTAGGTGATATGCCAGCCATTCTGATTTCATCTGAAATAGCCTCTTCCATTTCTTCCATGGTTTCATAGGTATACTCAACACCATTTACGATTGATTTGAAAACACCCACTTTACCCAATACGTCAATCTTATTTATAATCAAGTTGGTTACACCATTAATGTTCATTGCCTTGATTAAATCATTCATATCAATCCAATTGATTTGACGTGGACGACCTGTTGTTGCCCCAAACTCTTGTCCCTCAACACGAATATTTTCAAAATGGTCTGAATCACCCTCAAAAGTTTTTTGGCCAACATATGTACGGTATGCTTTGGCAACACCATATACATTACGAATTTTTTGAGGAGGAACACCATTTAAGATTGCCGAACCAACGGTACAGTGAGAACTGGTAACGTATGGGTAATCACCCCAATCGATATCCAACTCAAATCCTTGTGCCCCTTCAAAAAGAATTCTTACTTTTTTATTTCCGTGAAATTCTTCATATACGTCAATCAACATTTCAGACGGTAAGTAGTCACATGCTCGAATACCACTACGATTGTATTTGTTACGATATGTTGGTCCGTTACCGGTTTTGGTTGTACCAATCATAATATCCTTTGAATCCTCCTCAATGTAAGATGGTAGGATGATGTGAACTCGTTTATCAATAAACAAGTTTTCACGGACATTGAATCCTGCTTCTTCCAATTCCTTGACTTCATTCTCCAATTTTAAAGGGTCTACAACACAACCAGGACCGATTATAGATTTAATCCCATATAGAACACCACAGGGAATGAAATGGGTTACATATTTATTTCCATTATGGAAAATGGTGTGACCGGCATTACCACCACCGTTATACCTAACCACGTGGGTATATTCACCATTTTTACATAGGGAGTGTGCAACTTTTCCCTTTCCTGTGTCTCCGGCTTGGAGGTCCACAATCACATCTGCATATTCAATCATTATTTTGTTTTTAAAGTTTAACTTCGAAACGAGATTTCATCGCTTCCAATTTATCCTCAGGTACACCATGAGAATTAACACCGTCATGACGGTTTTCTACAATTATAGAAAAGACTTTATAATTGAATTCT
>Ga0208439_1000358_pt1 | contig 17043 bp, 10 predicted proteins | sample ColrivemetaGS703_FD_187621 | JGI IMG/M metagenome (GOLD analysis project Ga0208439, IMG submission 187621) | Estuarine microbial communities from the Columbia River estuary - Freshwater metaG S.703 (SPAdes) (version 2) | ecosystem: Environmental > Aquatic > Marine > Intertidal zone > Estuary ...
TTTATAATTATAATTAATGAAAAACTTACCACTTATGATTCTTGTACAATGTAACCATTTTATCTTCAAACTCGTTTGTGAATCCCGTGTAATCACAAATTGGACCATTTACAAATGCATCCCTAACCGTTTGTTTCAATCCGTTTAATTTTTGATAATTATTAGCAAACCAAACAGCTTTTTTAATATATTCTTCTTGTGAATATGTAACATATTCATTTAACCCACAATTCTTCATAAGTGATGAAGTTACATTTTGAGAATGGTAATGTCTTACATTATCAAACAAAGTAAGAATTGGAACACCCATCATTAAACTTTCACAACTAGTTGTTGTTCCAGAATAAGGAAATGTATCAACTGCCACATCCATTTTATTATAATCTGGTAAATGTTCTAGATATGTATCTGAATAAGGTAAAATTACTACTCTTTCCAATACCGATTTATCCTTGAATGTATCCAAGAATTTCTTTTTCAATTTTGGTGTTAAAAATTCTTTTGTTTTAATAACAAAACGTGCAGTTGGTGCTCTTTGTAAAATCTTTTCCCAAACCCCAATTACCATTTCATTAATTTTATTAAATCTATTAAAGGTACCAAATGTAATATAACCATTCTTAATACAAGGTTGTTCTTTTACAATATCTGGAATATTTTCAATACCCATACTTGGTGTATAAGCTAAAAAGCATCGATCCATAAATACAAACTTTTCTTGATAATATTTCTGACTCTTTTCACTATCACAAAACTTGTCAGTAATTCTATAATCCATTGATTTTACACCACTTGAATTTGGATAACCACAATAACTAATCTGAATAGGAGCTGGTTTTAATACAAATGTATCCAATCTATTATCACCTGTATGAGCTGACATATCAAATAAAATATCTATATTATCTTGTTGAATACGTCGTTTCAAATCTTCATTTGACATATTCTTAACAACTACCCAGTTACATTTTGGAAACAAATCTTCCAATCTAACTACCTTTACTGAATAACAAGTAACGTTAAATAAATCATAATTAATATGATTCAAAATACTATGTAAGAAATAAGATACTGGATGACAAATAAAATCACCTGATACAAAACCGATATTTATCTTTACACCACGCTTAACCAATTCAGTTTTAGAATTACATTTCAAAATATCTTCCTTGATTTTATAATCAGGACAAGATACCTTGTAATCATCAACTACAAGTGGATAAATCTTATTAATAGCCTTGTGAATCCTAGCTATATACATAGGATCTTCTATCAAATGAGATATATAATTAGAGTCTAATAACTTGTTTTGATAAGCCAATGAGAGACGTGGTTTGTATTTTAAAGCCTTGTTATATCCATCAATAGCTCCAACAAAATCACATTCATAACATTTCGCCAAACCCATATTCATATACATACTTGCCACCAACATATCCTTATCAACTGAAATATGTGCACGTTTATAATTTTCAATACCACGCATATAATGCTCAATAGCCTTGTCTGTAATTCTTAATTCAGTATAAACAACACCAATCTGATTATTTACATCAGGATCATTTGGATCAATTTCATAAGCCAAGTTAAAGAAATATAAAGCAGTATCTCTATCTTGAATAGTAAAATATACACTACCTAACCCATTCAAACATTTAATTTTAAATTGTTTCAAAATTAACAAAGCATTTTCATCTTTTACATTTTGTGTTAACAAATCAATAATACCAATTGCCAATTTATAATGATAAACACTGCTATCTAATTTATTTGCACGATGATACATAAAACCAAAATTATAATGCAATTGATAATCACATGGATCTACTACCAAAATTTGATTTAACAATACTAAATTTTCTTCTGCATTTGGACTAAATATTGTCAAATATAAAAATACCAATTTAAACATTTCCATAGCACGTTTATTAAATGGTTCCAATGTCAATACCTTTCTAAGATGCGCTATAGCCATATACAATGTATTTTTCTCAACATCAGTAAAACCATCTCTATTCATATGTAGACCAACTGTTCTTATCAACAATTCACCACTAATATAATAAGTTTCAATGATAGGTTTTTTATGTCTTTGTGATACAAATGGATTTAATTCATCCAAAAATTTAATACAATCTCTTGCAATTTGAATACATTCTACGTATTTTTGATTATCCGTTTTTTTTTCTTTTACTAGAATCTCTTGAGCTTGATTGTATACACTTTTCAATTGTTCAAATCTATTCAAAAAACTTTCAACAGAATCAACTTCTACTGCACTCATTTTATTTTTATAAACTGTAAAGTTTTAAATTAATATTTTTTAACGTAAATTGTTTTTAACTAAATCCTGTTGTCTTATTAAATAAAATTCTCTATCTCCATCAATAAAAATAAACTTGTTATCTATACGACTTTTTAATGTACTTTTATGAATCCCCAACTCTTCAGCTGTTGTTTTTTGAGAATCCCACTCTTTAACTATAATATTTGGTTCATCTTTATAAACTTTACATACTTTATTCTTTTTACATAATGTTGATGTAATACCAGTACCCTTGAGAACATCCTCTTTTATTGTAATACCATACCACCCTAAATATGTAGTCTCTCCTTGATAAAATTTATCTTTAAAAAAATACTTGTCTAAAAATTTACACAAATCAACTATCTTGTGTTTGTTTGGAACTTCTAGATTTCTCACACGACACCACGTTTCATATTTATCCTTTATAGTAGTTCTATTCAACTTTCCTGTTGGTAATTTTACACAACAATCTATTATAAATTTTTCAAAATTATTATGTGACTCTTTAAAATTAAAATTATAAAATGAGTCCTTTAAATTGATTCCTAAAATACAACACATTTCACAATTAAAAATCTTGTTTAACATTTTTTTTGATCGAAATTTAGTCAATAAATATTGTTCAAAATTCTTATGATTGAAAATATTATTTATCTTGCTCCAAATTTTATATTGATAAATCAAGTCTCGTTTAGAACAATATACTAAATCGCCAAATACACACGATTCATTTAAAAATCTATCGAACACAATTTCATCATCATCTTCTGCTTGTAACTGTGGTCTATTTACAGATTCAATATCTGTCTGAACTTCTTTTGTTACAAATTTTATATGATTTTTAATATTAGTGTTAATGATATTGATATTTTTAGTAACGTATTGTAAATGTTCTTCCATTGAATCAAATGTATATTTATCAGTAAACTGTACACAATCTTTTATTGTATCCAAAACAATATTTAATAAATCATCGTTATGTATGTAAAACCATTCTTTTTGTTTTTTAATTTTATACGGATAAAGAACAGAATGTATTACTTTTTCTGATAAAGTAGTATCTTTACTTTGATAAGTCTTTACTATTTCTATCGAATTTGTACTTGAACCACAATTTAAACCAACAAGTCTTTTATTTGGGTCCTCTGCTAAACCAATTTTATAATGACCCGGTTTTGATTTATCACGAACTATATAAATATATCCATTTGTTCTTGCAAACCCTTCTGTTTCTGGTTTATTTTCTAATAATTTTATCATTTCATCTTTTTCTCGTAATTGTTCTTTTAACTGTTTTGATTCGTTAAATATGATATCATCAAGAATATTACCTGCCCATTTTCTAAATTTTTTTGCAACATCTTTTTTACTATTATAAAGTAATCGATAAACACCTTGTGATGTTAAAAATAATGTATCTGGATTCCCACTATTTAATGAGTACGTAGTACGTACTACCTTCTCATCATCGTCAAAATTTACTATACTTGTTCTAATATTAACAATACCTAATACTTTTCCAACATCAGATGCTTTAAAATAGTATACTCGTTTATTATTTATATCTTCGTGTAATATTGATATAGGATTATTTTCAAATGCCCTAACAATACAATTATTATCAGTTTTAATTTCTTCTATCATATATGAGTATATTATGTACCGTATGTTAAATTATTATTTTTTAACGTAACAAGTAATTAAAATAAAATGAATATAATTTAAACATAACATATATTTAATTTAAATGGAAGAATCTCAAGCGACAGATGAAGCAAATAAAAAAAAATTAAGAGCTCGTGTCAAGACATTGATGAAAAAACCACAGCCAGAACAAAGAACACCAGAATGGTATGCGGCGCGTCACACAAGAATTACTGCAAGTGAAGCAGCTAGTTGTTTATACAAATCAAAAAGTACATGCGAAGAATACGTTAAACAATTCAATTTGAAGAATTTTAAATACAAAGATACCGAACCACTTAATCATTACGAAACAAGAGAAGATTATATTATTAAAAAATGCGCTGCGTTTTATGGAGAAAATGTGTTTAAAGATTCTATTTATACATTATGGGGTAAAAAATACGAAGAAGTTGCTAATAGATTATATTGTCAATTATACAATACTACAGTCCACGAATTTGGTCTCATTGCACATTCAAGATTACGATGGTTAGCTGCGAGTCCTGATGGAATTACACCCAATGGTGTAATGTTGGAAATTAAATGTCCAAAAAGTCGTAAGATAAATGAAAAAGAAGTACCCATACACTATTGGTGCCAAACTCAAATACAACTGGAGACATGTGACCTTGATTTTTGTGATTTTTTCGAATGTGAAATTGAAGAATTAAGAACAGAACAAGAATTTCAAGAAAAATTGGTAGGTGAAAAACAAGCAAAAGGAATCATTTTACAAATTCGATGCGACGGAGAACCAAAATTCATTTATCCACCTATCGATATAAACGAAACACAACAATATATAGATTGGAAAAATAATATGTCACAATCAGATAATACATTAATTCCAACATATTTTTTTATATCAAAATATCATAATCAAAGAGTACCAAGAAGTAAAACTTGGTTTGCTAATGTAAAAGATGAAATAAAGAAAACTTGGGAAACGATTATTCACATACAAAAAGATAAGCAAAATTTTGAAGATTACAAAGAATCAATTCATAGAATTAAAAGTAAAGGATTTTATGAAAAATATGACAATACATTCTGTGAAATATACGATGATATATCAACTTTTGTTTTAGAACAAGAAATATCTGAAACACAAGAAATAGAAACACAAGAATTAGATGAAACAAATAAACAAGCTATTTTAGACGAAAAACAAAAAAAAGATGTTATTTGTTTAATTGATTAAAGTTATTATTAAATTATTTTTATATATATTATTATATATAATGAGTAATACACCTAGATTTTATTTAAATCCAATAACAGGAAGACTGATAAAATCTACTGCATCTACTTTTAAAGATTTGAAGAAAAGACGTTTTCGAATAGACAAAGATTCGTGTTTTTATAATACAGCATCTGCTAAAAAATGTATGGAAAGATTATTAAGATTATATCCTAATTTATTTTATCCATCTTCCAATCTAATAGATATACCAAAAACCTTTAAACACGGTAAAGCAAGAGCTTTTATAAAAAATAATAAAAACAAGATTATTGGATATATAGATAAAAAAGGTAAAAAACATAGATTATTTAAACCAATTTATTCAAAAAAGAAATTACCAATTGTATATGACTCATTTAATGTATTACCTATGATTCTTGAAAAACAAAAACCTATTTCATCAGATAATCAACACATTATTGAAAAACAAATTTTAAAATCAGAACCTCTTACAGAATCAGTAAATATATTATTTAATCCATTACAAAATGACTTTATACCCACCAAATCTAACATCTCAGAAGATGAAAAAAAATATATAATAAATACAATTAATCAAGAAATTATACCATCACAATTACCACCAATTTCAATATCATTAAATATATCAGGAATTATCAAAGACCAAGATTATTTAATTGGTATAGTTGATACAAATAATCAAATTAAACGTTTTTCACAACCTATAAAAATTATAAATATATCTAAAAAACAATCTGATAGATTAGAAGTTATACCAGAATCTATCAGCGATTATACTTCCAAAATTGAAGTATCTGAAATACCAGAATCTGTAAGCGAATATAAAGAAACTGAAATACCATCTGAACAAATTTCAGAAACTGTTACATACCAAGAACCTTTGATAACAGAACCTGAAGACTTTATTAGCGAAACTGTTACATACCAAGAACCAGTTACTCAAACAGAAGATCTTGTCAGTGAAACTGTTAGTGAAGCATCCGAAGAACCAGTTACTCAACCAGAAGATCTTGTCAGTGAAACTATCAGTGAAACTATCAGTGAACCTGTTAGTGAAGTATCCGAAGAACCAGTTACTCAAACAGTTATTCAACCAGAAGATCTTGTCAGTGAAACTATCAGTGAAACTATCAGTGAAGCTGTTAGTGAAGTATCCGAAGAACCAGTTACTCAAACAGTTACTCAACCAGAAGATCTTGCTAGTGAAACTATCAGTGAACCTGTTAGTGAAGTATCCGAAGAACCAGTTACTCAAACAGTTACTCAACCAGAAGATCTTGCTAGTGAAACTATCAGTGAACCTGTTAGTGAAGTATCCGAACAACCAGTTACTGAAATTTCAGAAACAGTTACTCAACCAGAAGATCTTGCTAGTGAAACTATATCCGAAGTATCCGAACAACTAGAAGATCTTGCTAGTGAAACTATATCCGAAGTATCCGAAGAACCAGTTACTCAAACAGTTACTCAACCAGAAGATCTTGTCAGTGAAACTATATCCGAAGTATCCGAAGAACCAGTTACTCAAACAGTTACTCAACCAGAAGATCTTGTCAGTGAAGCAGTTACTGAACCAATATTAACTAAACCTGAAATGGTGACTGAACCAGAAGAATCTGTTACCGAAGCTGTTACTGAAACTGAACCAATATTAACTGAACCAGAAATGGTGACTGAACCAATATTAACTGAACCAGAAATGGTGACTGAACCAATATTAACTGAACCTGAACAAGCTATAACTACAAATGAGCAAGATGTTACTGTAAGACCTGAACTAACAGATACAGTTACACAAACATCTTTACCTGAAAAAGTTAGCATAGATACACAAACGATATTACCTGAAATTATTGAAGAATTACCATCTTTACAAATAATGTCACCGGAAGATAAAATTGATCTTGAAAACTATATAAAAACATCACCTATTTTATCAGACAAAGAAACACAAACTATAACGGAACAAATAAAATGTTTAGATGGAGAACAATATGATTTAAATGAGAAAAGGTGTTTGCCTTGTACATATTATGAATTAATATGGGATTCTGAATACAAACAATGCAAACCAATTTTAAAAACAGAATTTTTAAAACAAAAAAAAGAACAAGAAATGATATCTGACATAGTATTGGATGGTTTACAAATAATTTCAGATGATAAACAAAATATAATTGGATATATTGAAAAATAAAATATTTTAAAACATTTAATTTCTATATAAACTATAATAAGAATGGATTCAACATCTATTATAGATTACATAAAAAAAAACTATCCTAAAGTCGTATTTACACCATTCAAATTCAAACAATCAAATGCTATTGCTTTTATTTTATCCGACGATAATTTAGTAATTGGATTTATTAATTCAAATGGAACATTATGTAAATTAATTGAACCAATTGATATTAAGAACTTGACGTCTTCTGATATCAAAACAGCTATCGAAAAAATTCCAACTGTAAAAGGTTTCACAGAAAAAGATAAAACTAGATTACTTCGTATGTTTGAACAAAAAGAAGAAACAATTTCTAAAAAAGACCACGATAAAATAATATATGATTTGGAAACTAAATTAGAAGAAAGGAATAATAATTTAGAAACAGAGTATAAAGCATTATTTGATAGTAAATCAAATGAAATTGTTTTAATTAAAAAGGAATTCGAAGATAAAATACAATCAATTACAGAACAATATGATGATTCTTTAAAACAATTAAACGAATGTCGTCAACAAATAGTTGATCAAAATCAATCAATATTGGATGGCATTAATAAATATAAAGAATCTATAAAAGAATATATTTCATCAAAAGATTTAAAAATAGAAGATTTAGAAAAAATTCATAAACAAGACATTAAAGAAAGAGAGATTTTACAAGAGAAATTAAATAACCTCTTGGAAAATGAAAAAAAATCAATGCAACAATTGTTAGAAAATAAAGATCTTATATCCGATTACGATAGACAATTAGATGAAAAAGATAAAATAGTCAACGAATTAAAAGATTCTATGGAAAATATTAAAAACGAATTGGATATTGCAAATGAAGAATTAAATAAATCTAAATTAGAAACAGAATTATTAAAAGGATATAGAAATCGTTGTAGAGATAAAATATTAAAAGAAAGAGATCAAATTATAAATACTATTAACGAATACAATGACACATGGTTATCTTGGATTGAAAAAGCAGATGTAAATATAAAAGATCAAAAAAAACTTTTAATAGAAGAATTTAACCAAATTAAACAAAATTTAGAAAAAACATTACAAGATAAAATTGAGGAATCTAATTTATCTAATAAAGAAGTGAAACGTTTAAGTCAAAATATAAAAGATATAGAAATGACCCTGCAAAAAACAATAAATGATCAACTTATAGAATTATCTAAAAAAGAAGAGGAATTAAAAGCAAACCAAAATACAATATCTGAATTAACTTTATCAATATCAGAAAAAGACAATGTAATATCAGAAAAAGACAATGTAATATCAGAAAAAGACAATGTAATATCAGAAAAAGACAATGTAATAACAGAAAAAGACAATGCAATATCAGAAAAAGACAATGTAATATCTGATATAGAAAACCAGATATTAGAAAAAGATAAGAAAATATCTGATATAGAAAACCAGATATTAGAAAAAGATAAGAAAATATCCGATATAGAAAGTGAATTATCAGAAAATAAACAAAACTTGTCTAACATAGAAAAAGAGATAATCGAAAGAGATAAATTATTATCAGAAAAAGACGAATTATTATATGAAAAAGATCAGTTAATGATTTCGAAAGAAAGAGCTTGTAAAAATGAAATAGAAGAATCAAATAAACGTATAGAAAAATTACAAAGTGATTTTGATGAAATTAAATTATTATTGGAACAAAATCGTAATACTCCTATTGAAGTAAGTATAGATTATGATAATTGTTATGATGTAATTAAAAACTTTGTTTCATTGAATAATATATTTTATAGAAAACAAGAAATTATCAAAAAATTGGACAATATAATAGAAAATAATTTAGGTAGTTTTAACAATTTAACACCAGAAATGAAACAAACAATAAAAACTGATTATGATACAGTAAAAACAGAAATAACAAAGCATATACAATTTTTAAACCTATCAGAATATATAAATAGTCCTAATTTTGAATATTTAAAATCAAAAACCTCCAGATCTAGAGTACCAGAAAGTTTTTGTAATGATTTAACAAATTTATTAGAGTATTGGAATATGAACAAGTTACTTTATAGGGAACAAGATACACGTTTAACAAATATATATGAAGATTTATCTGGAGCAGTTAGAGTTTACATAAGAGTTAAACCATTATTATCAAATCAAATGAGTAATACGGTTGAAATAAAGTCTGTAGAAAATAAAAAAACACGTGGTTTTATTGTAGACTGTTCAGAGGATAAAAATACAAAATACAAACAAAAAATATATTTTGGAGAGTTTTATGGTATTTTTGAAGAAGATTTTACAAATTTAGATGTATACACAGGTCAGAGAGGATCTGTACCACTAGATAATTCATTAGTTGTAGATACAAATAATATAATAGAATCATCAGAAACAATCAGTCCGGGTTTATACAATACATTTAAACAAGTAGAACAAGGTTATTCAATTGTAATTTTTGGTTATGGAATTTCAGGATCTGGTAAATCATTTACATTACTTGGATCAAGAGGTAACCCAGGCATTTTACATTATGGATTATCAAATTTAAAAAATGTTACAAATATTCGTTTAAAGTATTTATTTGAACAATCATACAATAAAATAAATTTTAACAATAGACAATTATCTGGTATTATATATAATCTAATTAATCAAATCTCTCAATTTAAAGCTTTTTCAGTAGATGAAACTAAGATTTTTGAAAGAGCAATACCTAGTTATATCAATGTTAAAAATTTAAAAGTCGAAGATATTTATGCATTATCAGATATTATAGAAAAATATCGTATAGAAAATAAAAGAATTAAAATGACACCAAACAATCCTTCTTCTAGTAGATCACATTTATACTTGGTATTCGAAATAACATTTGAAAATGGGAAACGTGGTTTTATTACGATAGTAGATACTGCAGGAAGAGAATCTCCTATCGATATATATAATACATTTATAGATACAGATAAAACATCATTACCGAGTGTTATGGCACCACCACCAGTTGGAGGTGTAATTAATATAGAAAAAAATTTATTAGACCAATATAGAGGAGTTTATGATCCAAAAGATGTATTTGAAATATTAAACGAATCTTTTTATGTAAATGAGACACTTAATCATTTAATATATTATTTTAATTTGAAAAATGGTAAGACGATTGATACACCAAAACAAAAATTAGATAAAAGATTTAATGTAATATATCGTATCAAAAACTTTTTTGTACAACCACAACAAGAAGAAAGTGTAATAGATAGTACAAACAATGTACTTATGATACCTATTCTTAAATTTTTAGATAATTTAACCATAAAAGCAATAGAAGAAAATTCAGAAGAAAACAAACAAGAATGGAAACCCACAAAATTTATTACCATTTGCACTGTAAGACAAGAACTAGATTATTGTGACCAAACAGTAGAAACTATGGATTTTGCACAAAGTATAAAAAGTAGCTAATAATTTAAATAATTGAAATTTTTTTCATAAATAAAATAATTATGAAACAAATAAAAATTTTTATTTCAGAAAACGATAAAGAATACGATTTATTAATAGGTCAAAATCAAAAAGAAAATGATTATATTTTAAAAACAAGTAATCAAAATGATACGTGGTTTCATTTGGAAAAAATTAGTGGTCCACATTTTATTTTACAAAATAACGGTGATAAAATACCTAAACGTTATTTAAATCAAATTGCAATATTATTTAAGGATTTTAAAAACAATTTATCAAATAGATATTCTGTTATTTATACAGAGTTAAAAAATGTCAAATTAACAAATACAATCGGTCAAGTTATACCAAAAAATACACGTATTATAAAAATATGATGATAAATAAATATAATTACACATAAACAAATTCTAAATTTAAAACTCCATTTTCAATTGTTAAAATATTATAAGATATACCAAAGATGTACAAATTCATACTAGGATTATTATTACATAATTTTAAAGCCAATGTGATATCATTAAAACGAGACATATTTAAAGAACCAGTTGGTTGATTATCTTCTGGTCGTAAACTAAATGGCATTGTATATATATATTTAATAGGTATAACAGAATGGACATTGTCTGGAAATACAGTTCTATAATAGAATTCTGATAATTTTTCAAATCTATATTTACCATCTAATATCAAAGAAGCTTCATCTATCAATGGCAAATCATCACTAGATTTCGAATAAGAAAAATAATTATTTGTTTGAATATTATTCCTCTCAACTGCAAAAAATATAATTTCTTTACAAGGATGATTAAATTTAATATCACTATTATAGTTACTAGTTACCGAAGGAATAATTTCATCACCATTATATTGCACTTGTTCTATAATAAATTGATGTTTTTGTTCTTGAAATTGTTTTAAAATAACATCATCTAAAAATATATATTCGCTATATAATTCTGAAGTAATAATATCTACAGTACTAGGAGGTGTTACACCATCATAATTTATACATTCTGAAAAAGATCTTAATTTAAAATTTACTTTAATATCTTGTTGATATATACTCAACAAAGGAAGAGCTAAATTATATCTTTTTGTAAACCAAAAATCTAGAGGAATTACTAAATCTACAGGTTTTGTAGCATTTGTATAATTACTAACATATGCATCTGATTTTAATATCATAAAATTCTTACCAAGTGTTTTATTTACATTTGTCAAATCATCCCAAGCATTTAAAAACTGAGGATACAATCTATCAACAATAACACCACCTATTTGTAATTCGATAGGACCATCAAAAATACCATATCCAATTGTATCAGACCAACACGCGTATTTACCACTTGTCTTTACGAGTGCAGGTAAACGAATATGCAAATGGATTTTAGATAATAAATGACCCCTTTTTGGTATTTCACAAGATGATTTTTGACCAAAACTAGCCGATGAATTGAAATTTAACTTGACTGTTTCAGTTGCAAAATTAACATATCTATAATAATTATATTTGAAAATATTAATTTGTGGTTCCTTTGTCAAATATACATCTTGTAAACCAAGAGCTTGCAATTGAAAAATACTTGGTGACATTATATTATAATCATCCAATAAAAAAAATGCGAAATAAAAACAATACACATAGTAAAGTAATAAAAAATTGATTTTTATGATCGGTATTTTAATAATAAAATGATTTCTAATTATTTTATCGTATCAGGAATTGCATCAATTGGGTCAATTGTTGGGGTTAGTATTTGGTCTAATTCTACTTTTACATTAACTTCTATTTACGAATTTTATTGGTTTGTATCAATCACATCACTAATCTTTTCAATTGTAGGATATCTATTACATACATTTCACTTTATTCTTGAAGTAATTGGATCTCAAAATCTTATTTATATTCATTTGGCTTCTATTCTTCTATTTGGTGTTTTATATACACTTTTTTGGCTATCCAGTGCTATTACATTATCTCAAGTTGTAAGACAATGTTCTCTTGTAAAAAATGTGTTTGATTTTAATTGCGATGGAGAAATTGTATCTATGGTATTTGCTTATATTAATTTTGCAATTTGGGGATTAATCCTTTATAAAGGAACTTGCGTATGGTTGGATAGATATATTCATAATTTATTACCTAATAATATTCCATTAAATGATTTAGAAACTCAAAATCAACAAGATACTACTCAAAATCAACAAGATACTACTCAAAATCAACAAGATACTACTCAAAATCAACAAGATACTACTCAAAATCAAGAAGCTGTTACTCAAAATCAACAAGATACTCAAAATGAAACAAAAGTTGAAGAAAGACAAGATGAAGTTTTATCAAGAGAAAATGAATAAATTTTTACTTAAAAATAAATATCTTAATAAGAATTATGGCTTCTAGATTATGCTTAAAGAGATTAAATAAAGAAATTTCAATGTACCAAAAAGAAAATTTTAGTTTTCCAAATTTAATTTTAAGATATAAAGACGATGATATATTGACTTGGTATTTTCTTATACACAGTTTAGATGATACACCTTTTAAAGGAGGTGTTTACTTTGGAAAAGTATTATTAGATAATGAATATCCATTAAAACCTCCAAATTTTATTTTTATTACACCAAATGGAAGATTTGAAACAAATAAAAAAGTATGCACTACATTTTCAGCTTTCCACCAAGAAACATATACAAGTATTTGGAATGTTTTAACAATGATGGAAGGAATGATTTCATTTATGACAGATACGAATACGAATGGTGGAGTTGGTTCTATTAAAACATCAGATGAAGAAAAAAGATCATTAGCAAATAATTCTTTATCTTGGAACAAAAGATATAATTTATTTAATGATATATTTCCTGATATTGATACATTAATAAATAATTTTATTTAAGTATATATATTAAGTTGATTTACATTTAATTAAGTTGATTTACATTTTATTAAGTTGATTTACATTTAATTAAGTTGATTTACATTTAATTAAGTTGATTTACATTTAATTAAGTATATAATTATAATTTATAGACGTCGCTTTCTTGAACGCAATCCAAAATTGGGTTTTGTTAATTTATTTTTCAATTCGATTCTTAAAGCATCTTTATTTGACATTTGTAAAAATGGATTTGTTTGAGTAAATGGATTTGTTTGAGTAAATGGATTTGTTTGATTGATTGGAGTGAATGGGTTTAAAGAATATCCTTCGTTTCCCAAATTCAATTTTGTTATATTATTTATAACAGGTTCTAATTCTTCCATCCAATTAGAGACACTACCATTACTATTAAAATCTACATCAATACAAGTAAAAATATCATTAGCTTGACATTTTTTATAAGATTGTTGTAAATAATTTGTATCTACTGTACAAGATGCATTATCTTTATAAGATACTGTACAAGATGCATTATCTTTATAAGATACTGTAGAGACTGTTTGAATACCAAAATTGTTAGTTTTTTTTTCAGTCATTGTTTCGGCATTTTTTTTTTCACTGACGAAACACAATGGAATTTTACTTAATTCGTACAACACAACACGTTTTGTATCTGTGGAATTCCAAATCCAACCTTTTTCAATATAATTTTCTTCACAAAAAATTTCACAACAATTATCAGACACTATATATCTAATATCTTTTATATTTTCTGGATATTTTCTCTTATATTCAATTTTCAACCAATCATAACATTTTAAAAAAGTATCAGTACCCAATTCAACTAATTCATTACTATATACATAACAAGTATTTTCAATATTATCTTTTATATAAATTAAGTAGTTATTCATTTTATATAATTTTACCTATATAAAATAAATTTACATAATGTACTTGTAAATTACAAAGCTGATTAAAGATTTGATTTTGTAAATTTATAAAAAAATTGAAATACGAATGAGCATCTTGATAATTACTTAGTAGTTCATATGTCTTTTAATAAGTACATTATTCAATTTACAAAAAACGCCAATTCTGAACAAACACATTTATCATTCAATAATGGTAAATATAATGTACCAGATAACAAGTATGATGAATTTTACAAACGTTATTACAATGTAATTTCAGATAAAAACAATGAAGAAAGAGAGTCTTTATATTTAATAGAAAAAGTATATAACTCAAAATTTTCATTTTTTATTGATTTAGATGCACCAAAACGATCTGAATATAAAATATCAGATGAAGATGTATATAATATTATTGATAATACAAAAACAGTTATACAAGAAATGTTTATTGGAAATAATTTAGATGATTTTATTGTTTCAAAAAGAATTACTACAAGAGGATCAAACTATCATATAAACTTTTATAATTTGATTATAAATAATACAATTGCAAAAAAATTAATTAATGAAATTTTACAAAAACAACTATCAGACGATTTAAAAAAATGCATTGATTGTTCAGTTTATAGAACAGGATTAAGAATGCTTGGATCAAAAAAAGTAGAAAAATCTAAAAATGCAGAATTAGAAAAAGATGTTAATGGAGTAGATGCAATTTACAAGATTTATAATCTAGATTCTGGAGAATTTATCGAATTAGAAAATACATCATTTGAAGATTTTTGTAAGACTATAGTAAAAAGAAAATCAAATATTACAATTTCAAATGTAAAAAATACATCCAACCTACCAGAAGAATCTAATCAAAATCGTATTCCAGTAAAAGGAATTAACAATGACAAAATAGAAAACGAAATTAAAAATTTATTATTTGATCTTAAACATAGTTATGAATGTTTATCCAATTTTGATATGACAGTTCAAAGAATCTATGCAAAACAAAACAAATTAGGAATCTTTTGTTATTATATTTCAATTAATGGTAAACATTGTCCATTTAAAAACAGACAACACGAGAGAGATGTCAGTCCTATTTATTTTGAAATTAATATTAACGGTATTCATATGAAATGTCACGATGAAGAATGTAGAAGACGAGTTTACCCTGATTCTGGCTTTCAATTACCAGATAATTTCGATGAAAAATATCCAGAAGTGTATTTAAGTATGTCAACAAAGTATTGGAATTCAGAAGTTACAGTTTCAGATGAAACTAGAAGATTATTAGAAAGTAGTTTGTGTGGATCTCATTATTCTATTGCCAAAGTTATTTTTCAAATCTATAAAGAAAGATTTCGTGTAGATGATATAAAAAATACAGAATGGTATGAATTTGATGGGATTAGATGGAAGAAAAGTCATTTAATCAATATCTTGATTTCAGAAGAACTTCCTAAATATTATAAAAGTATTAAAATAAGTGATACATCATTACAAACTAAAAATTTACAAGATTTTTTAATTAACAATGATAAAATGGATGCAAACAATCGTAATCAAATGGTTGATAATATTATTTACAAATTAGAAAATGTAAGTTTTAAAAATAGCATTATTTCACAAGTAATTTATTTATTTAAAACATACGATAATGATTTTTATACAAATTTAGATTCAACACCACATTTGGTAGGTTTTAAAAATGGTGTATTTGATTTTAATCAAATGTCTTTTAGAGATGGATGTCAAAGTGATTATATTACATTTTCAACTGGATATGATTATATTGATTATGATCCAGAGTGTGAAAATGTAAAAGATATTTATAAATTTTTAGGTCAAATCATTCCAAACAAACGAGTTTTAGAATATACATTAAAAGTACTAGGCAAATCATTAGTAGGAATGCCTGATGAAAGATTTTATATTTGGACAGGTTTATCTGGTGCGAATGGTAAATCAACATTGGTGAATTTTCTTGAACATACTTTAGGAGAATACATCACTGGTGTAGACGTCTCCCTTTTAACAAATAAAAGAGGTAGTTCAAGCAACGCATCACCTGATGTAGTAAGATTACGTGGAAAAAGAATTTTTACATTTCAAGAACCTGAACACGATGACAAGTTAAGAACTGGTATTTTAAAACAATACACTGGAGGAGATACTATCGTAGCAAGAGAATTATTTAAAGCACCCATTTCATTTAAACTTCAAGGAACAATGATCATGTGTTGTAATGATTTACCAACCGTCACATCGATTGATGGAGGTACCTGGAGAAGAATACGTGTGGTGGAATTTAAGTCGAGATTTTGTGAAAATCCAGTAAAAGAAAACGAATTCAAAATTGATCCTAG
>Ga0208439_1000365_pt1 | contig 16645 bp, 9 predicted proteins | sample ColrivemetaGS703_FD_187621 | JGI IMG/M metagenome (GOLD analysis project Ga0208439, IMG submission 187621) | Estuarine microbial communities from the Columbia River estuary - Freshwater metaG S.703 (SPAdes) (version 2) | ecosystem: Environmental > Aquatic > Marine > Intertidal zone > Estuary ...
TGGCATCTGCAAGCTCAGTATTGAGCTGCTGGATCTGCGACACAGCCTGTTGCAGCTCATCGCTGACTTGCGAGATCGGCGCAGACGGAGTTCCTGCCGTAGCCGCACCAGTTCCACCAACACCAGCTCCAACGCCAGCAGCCACAGGCTGACCAGCGGGGGCCGCATCGGGGCTACCAAGTGTGGGGCGGTACTCTGGCATCAGATCGCGACTGATGTCAGCACGCAGCGAGTGCAGCAAGCGTCCGGCCTCAGAGCCAACACTCTTGACTGCACCAACCAAGTCACCAAGGGCGGCAATCTTGATAGCTGCGGTCAGCATTTCGGCAGACGACACGCTGTTCGGATCGGCAGCTTGCTTACGCACCAACGATGTCAGGTCGGTCATGACCTCATCGTTCAGCTTGAGCATCATGAAGCGAGCCTGCCACAGCTCACCACGGAGGCTGGCGACATCGCGAGCGCGGCCCTTAAGGTGACGGGCCATCTCGAACACAGTCATGCCAGACGCATCGGCAAGCGCACGCAGGCCGTCTTCTTCCATCTGGCGCAGGCTGTAGTCCTGCACGCTGTTGATGCCACGACGAGCTAGGTCACGGCCAATCACATAGCGTTCGATGACGCGCAGGAAGCTACCCTCGCGGCGATCCACACCAAGGACGGAGAAGTTCAGCGCAGCGCGGCGAGTTAGCAGCCACTCTTGCAGAGCTTCATCGGCGTTAAGGGTGCGGGGGTTGATTCCAGCAACGGTTCCGGGATGGTTCTCGAACCAGTAGATCAAGTCATCAGCATCCTCGCCCGTCAGCGGAGTATTGCTCTGACCGATCTCTTCCGGCAAGCGGCGACGACGACCATCAGGTGTCAGCACAGGGCCGCTAGGCGGCGGAGTCGGGGGCGGAGTAGCACCCGCACCGCCACTCGGGGGAGTAGGCGGAGGAGGCGTACCACCAGCACCACCGCTGGGAGGAGCAGGAGGCGTAGGCGGAGGAGTAGCACCGCCAGCACCACCACTCGGGGGAGTTGTAGGCGGAGCAGTCGGGGGAACAGTAATATCCCCAGATGGCGGAGTCGGGATGGAGGCAGACGACTCTGTAGGTGCTGCCGCTACATCCGTGGCATCGATGTTACTCGGGGCAATCAGCGACTCCAGCTCGTTAGCAATATCGTTGACATCGCCAGACTTCCAAGCCTCCGTCTTCAGCAGAGACTTGATCTGCTTGCTTGTGACGGTGTGCCCAGCCTCAGCTAGCAGCTCGACAGCTTGCTCGGCAAAGTCGTTAGCCAGCCTCTTGTCATCGACACCAAACAGCGAAGCCTCGCTACGCATCTCCTTCCAGAGATCCGAGAGGCTCATCGATGTGTCTTCGACAACACTACGGGCAGTACGCTCCGCTTCAGCAGCACGAGCCTCTGCCGGATTGGTGACCATATCCGCATCCGGCTCGACAGGGGCGGTGGACGGGAACTGAGAGCGTGTAGGCGGAGGTGTCGAAACCTCTACTTCTTCAGCCGCTTCGGCTACATCATCCAGCAGGCCGGGTTCGGGTGCAGGTTCTGCTGCCGCCGTGGTCGGCTCTTCGACCCTTGTACCTGCAACACTAGCTGCTTCGTCTGCGGGTAGAGCATCCGAAGTCTTACCAGCCTGCATCTGCTCCAACGCACTCACTAGGTCGTAGTGCTTGCCATCGTTCAGTTCACGCAGCAGCATCCGCCGCGCATCCTTACCCAATGTCCGCGAGCTGGTCGCCCCTGACTGGCGGAGGCGCATCACAAACTCTTCAAACTTGGAGCTGATGGCCTCGACATACTCTTTACCGAAGTCGTCGATAAAGGCTTTGACCATGTCCACATTGCCGTCGATCAACGCTTCCACAGCCATAGCGATGTTTTCGCCGTGGCGGTCTACAGCTTCAAAGTCGATTTCTGTAGGCTCGTCAACCTCAGCAGTAGTAGCACCAGAAGCCTCTTTGGCCTTATCTGCGATACGCTGCCGTTCGCGAGCTTCTAGGGTTAGACGATCCGCTTCCTTCTGCGATACCGTACCAGCTTGCACGCCTTCAAGTGCGGCTTCAGCACGAGCACGGGCAGTTGCAGCGCGGTTCTCAGCTAGGACGGTAGGATCGCTACGCTTCCTGCGGGTAGCCGTGACCTTGTTTGCACGCTTGAGCTTGGTGGGTTGAGCGGTCTTGAGCTTGCTGACTACCAGCTCAATGTCCTTAGCGTTGAAGCGGATGTTCGCACCCGACAGGCTAAATGCACGCTTATCGGCCAGCACCTGAGCATCGGTCTGGTTCTTGTTCTTAGCAACCCCAAGCTCGTCCATCTGCGCTTTGAACTCGCGCACACGGGTAGCTACCGTCTTGAGGTCGTCCTGCGACAAGCCATACTGCTTTGCAACTTTAGTAAGCGTTTCAGTAGCGGACTCAACACCGCTGGTTTGTAGGCGGATTACAGCCTTTTGGTACGCCTTCTCCAAGTCATCGATAGATGTGTTGGAATCGATGTCACGGTCTAGCTCTAAGAACTCGCTAGATGGGCGTTTAACTTTACTGCCCGTACTTCCCTCAGCAGCCGCTTCTAGGCTTGTCGTGCTTTGCTTGCTCTTCTCGCTGGTGGTGATTAGCAGCTCGCGAAGTTCATCTGTCTTCTTAGCGGACACCTCTTTGAGCTTCTCGATAGCCTCCTTGACGGCATCGTCAGAGACTTCCACACCAGCGGCCTTCAAGAACTCAACAATGCGTTCTCTAGACTTAGATCCGGGCTTGGTTGCGGAGTAGCGCACAAGAGCCAGCAAGACGCTACCGCCCGGTGCGTCAGCATCGACAACAACATCGACAGCATTGGGGCCACTACCAATGGTGGGGTGTTGGCGAGTCTTTCGGAGAGCCTCGTCAAACCCGTTCATGGAGGTGTCGTATGGCAGGTTGATGTCCTTGCCGGACTTACCTGAAGCCCCAGCAAGCTCGACCATATCGTTGACCTTCTCGACGAACTCGTCGCTAAAGTCGGGGATCGTGTACGAGTAAGCCGTAGTAGACGACACATCGCCCAGCGAAGACAGGCGCGTAACCGTTGAATTGGCGTTGTCGATACGCCCCTTCATGAACTGGTTGATCTGGTGATCTAGCGCGTTCTTGCCGAACTTGTAGGCAAACAGCGCGGAGAAGTCAGACCACATAAGCTGGGCCTGAGCAAGCAAGGCGCGGACACCGCCGTCCTTGATTGTCATCAGCTTATCGATGCGTGCGGACGCTTTAAGCGTAGCGTGGTGCGCCCACCACTCTGAGGGGCTAATGAGGTGGTACTCGTCGTTGGCAAGGATCTCTTGCAGAGCCTGACGGCGAACCTTACCGTCTACCGAGCGCAGGTTCTGGAAGCGAGCCTTAGCATCGGGGTTAGTACGCAGGTGTGCGGCCTGCTCACGCACGAACTGATCCTGAAGACGCTTGACCATCTTCGGCTGGAGCTTGCGCTCTAGCGAGTGGAACAGCTCGTGCATCAGGGTGCTGCGAACCTTGCCGCTTTGCAGGGCAACGCCGTAGATGCTTACGGCCTTGGTGGCGTAGTTGTAGGAGCCGTCCGCCTCACTACCAAAGCTCTTCTTGCGGAAGTACACCTTGACATCGTCAAAGTGCCGCTCACCGATGGATGTTACCAGCGTGAACAAGATGTCCTTGTCCCGCTGATCCATGTTCATATCTACAATCTTGGTGTCCGCCAACAGGTTGTTGACGGTCGTCTTGTAGATGACACGGTCGTAGGCGTTGCGGTCTGTACCGAACAACAGAGACTGAGTGCCGACATCCTGACGGCTGGCCTGTTCAGTATTAGCCAGCTTTTTGAGCTGATTCCGCAGCGGATCCACGCTGTTGATCTGCTTCATCGGCTCAGGCTTGTTAATAGCCATGTCCCAGACGAAGGTCATGTCTTTCAGATCCTTACGCCAGCCGGGGTAGGTATCCTTGAAGACCGAGGTTGTGGTCTCGTTACCGATGCGCGAACGGACATTGATGTCCAGCGACTCGGCAAACTGTTTCTCTGCTGCGTAGATCTTGCGGAGAGCCTTGGTTCCGCCCTCCAGCTTGAGACCCTTGAGCATAAGCTGCGGACGCTTAGTAGGCGATCCCAGCTTGGCAGCTTCTTCGGCGGTAGCTTCGGCCTTAGCAGCGAGGCTGCGGACAGCCTTACCCAAGAACTGACCATCGCGGTACAGCTCCATGACAACCGTATCGGTTCCCGGCGAATCCACAAAGCGTGTTTCGATGCCGTCCCTAGCTAGGGCATCAGAGATGGTGGACTTGTATGCGCCGACAACCTCATCAATGTTGAAGGTGTCCACATCGCTGGCCGCATCAATAGACAGGCCAGAAGCCGCTCTGTCCTTCTCGGCAGCAATGTTGATCTGACGGTCGATGAAGGAATCGATTTCCTCCTCAAGAAGGTTGGATGCCTTGAACGCAGCTTCAGAAGGTGATGCGCCAGCATCTCGCATCTTCTTGTACGCCTTGGTCATCTTGGCCCCGCCGAACAGCATTCGCGTAGCTGCGTCAAACGGCAAGCCTAGGATGCCACCCTCCACCATGTTCTTGAGGCGACCTTCAAAGTCGGAGTCATCCATCTCCGTCTTGAGGTAATCGCTGACCACATTCGCGTAGGGCGTATCCTTCAGCAGGTCGGAGAGGCGACCATCGCTGCCCTCAAACGCTGCAAAGTCAATCACCGCACTACGAGCGGCCTCAGACACCAGCGTATCGCGAGCCAGCCACTTACCCGCCTTGCCCAGCTTTCCGGCCTTACCAGCTAGGCCGAGTGCGCTGAACGGGATCAGGAACTGTGTCAGACCTTCGGTAAGACCGCCAGCCCAATGCCGAGAGACACCAAGAATGCGGTCTTCATCCTTATAGTCCGGCAGCATATCGAAGCTAGCCATATCGGCCAGACCGTAGATACCCTGCACCATGCCCTCGATGCCGCGAGGCACGCCCATCAGAACATCTTCAAAGATGTCTCCTGCGGACATAGCGTCTTCGACTTCGGGGCGAGCTAGCGCATCACCGCCACGCTGCTTCCAATCGTAGCCACCCGTGCGGAACCAGTTCGACGGAGAGCTGAAGATGTTCGGCTGCTCGGTCATGTCCGGCTGGTCGAACGGATCTTGTTCGTTTGTGAAGTCTTGCATATCAGTTGTAGAAGCGGGAGTGTGCGGTTAGCTGGTCGCGGATGAACATCTCACGGTTTTCAAGCGTGTCGGGGATGTTCAACTTGTTCAGGGTAGATTTTAACAGGTTACCTTCAGTTCCTTCTGGCAAGTCGCTGGCACGCTTAAAGAACTCCTGTAAGGTGGGGAGTCCAGTACGGACACCTTCATACTGCCCCTTGCCGGGGATGTCCATAAAGAATGGGGTGTAAGCTGGGTTCAGGTTGTCCGTCCGTAGGCGGACACCATTTACATTTAGATTGGTGTTTGTGGACACAACCTTGCCAGAGATGACCTCGCTGGTGGTTAGCCCGAAGTTCTGCACAACGGACTCCATCAGGGCAGAAGCCTTGGCCGGATCATTCATCACATGGTTCTTGTACTGCCAGCCCTTAAACTGGGTGTCTAGGAACTGCTCGCGGTAGTACTGCGGATAGGCTTTGAATGTTTGGGTGGCTTCTTGCGCTCTACGCAAAGAACCTACGCTTTGAGCACCCTTTAGCGCAATTTGATGCTGATGTACCAATCCAAAGGTTTCAGCCACACCTTCTTTATACGCATCCCTATCCAAGCCCATAGGAAGAATACCGCCAATGGCCTGATCTTCCACATCTGTCTCGTCATACATAAGACCAAGCGACCACGGCTTGTCGTACTTCATCATGTACGATTCGTTCCAGCTACGCCCAGTTTGCGCCTTAGTTAGGTAAGTATTGGTAGCGGTTAACTGTGCGGCAACCTTTGGCGAGGCTAGGTTTGCCACCAAGATGTTGTAGGTGTCCGGGGACACAAGTTTCTCGATTGCCGGAAGAGCCTGATCTTGCACGGCTTTCGTTACAGCACTTGCGACATACTTTTGCTGATCGACTCGGTTTAAACCTTGCTTGATTGCTTCGCGATAGGCTGCGGTTTTGACGGGGCTAATCGTATCCTCAATAATACTTCTAGCGTTATTTAGTTCCCCCGGAACATCTGCTTTGGATGTGGCCCCTAAATCGGCCATAGCACTACTAAGAGCCTGACCGACTTTAGAGTAATAATCAGTTAACTCACCTCCAGCACCAGCTTGTGGGTTAATGACCCATTGAGGCGGATTAAAGTAGTCGTCGTGCAGCTTCTGAATGGCGTTAGCCGCATTGGGGTCTAGCAGGCTTTCCAGCTCGGCTACCGCTGCGTTGTCTAGGTTTAGCTCACCAACGGCCCGTTTACGCAGCTTGTCGGTAGCATCTTTCTGAGTCTGCTCCAGACCCTTCCTAACATCATCTACCTTAGCGATGTAGTCATCGCGGAGCTTCTGGAGCTGCGCGTCTCGGTCTTTAGTAGACAGACTGCTGTCGTTAGACACAGCCATCAGCTCTGCGTCAAACTCTCGCTCTAGATTGCCAAGCTCCGTGACATACTTCTCCCGTGCGGGTAGCTGGGAAACAATAGAACGCATCTCGTTCAGCTTAGATCCTACAGCTTCCTCAGACCTGCGAGCTTGCGGGGTATCCGCGACTCGCTGCCGACTCTGTCTGGACTCTGAGATCTGGTTAGAGAACGGAAGCGGGTTATTAATCTTTCGATCCTCAAATCCTTGTTGAAGGTGGAGTTCTGCCAGATCGAAATCCTTATTAAGGATTGCTCGCTCAATCCGCCGCACGGTTTCTGGATCGTTAACAGGCTCGGCAGTCTCTGCCTTCCTAAATTTGCCGTAGTTTTCTAGTCCGGCGATTACGCCCTCAGAAGCCTCGCCATACCTTTCAATAAGCGCGTCATGCACAGCAGATTGCTCCTCTGCGGGCGGAAGGTTCTGCTTACGAACCTCAGCAATGACACCATCACGCAGGCCTGCACGGGATGTGTCTTCATGCCCCTGCCGCTCGGCTTTATCACGCTCAACCTCTACGCTCTCGATAGCTGCGTCAAGGTCGGCCTGCGTATTTAGGTTGCTGCCTAGCTTGGCTTCACCGATTTGAATGTCCGATGCCAGCGTCAGGATCCTGACCGCCTGATCGAACAGCTTGGCTTGCTCTGCACGGTTTTTGGACACGGCTGCGCGAGACTTGAGCGAAGCTGCCGCAGCGATGGTAGACGAAGTGAGCTTCTTATAGATGTCTGGCATACCCAGTTCACGGGCCTCAGCCAGCTTTACTTGGATCTCCTTGTTCGCCTCCTCTGGGTTCTCAATCATCTTCAGCAATGACTGGCCCCAATCCTTCTCGATCTGCTCCCCACGCCATTGCTTCAGAGCAGCGGCACGGGTCTCAGTAGCGGCGGCGACAAAGTTGCTCTGGATGTTGCCGAGGTACTTGGAAGCCTCGACACGGCCATCGTAGTTCGCCAAGATCGGGCTGGATGCGAAGTTGTTCCACAGCTCCTGCGCCACGACTTCAGGAGCCTTGGCAGGCTCCGGCATGAAGTTGCCATTCTCGTCCACAACTGTAGCAAACTTGTCCAGCTCCTGCTTGAGGGCTGACTCGTAGCGCACCATAGCGTCCTTGGCCCCGAACATATACAGGCTCTTGTAGAAGAGCGGCTGGTAGTGCTCAGGGATCTGCTTGCTACGCGACAGGGCGGCTAGATGCTTCTTGGCCTCCTCGGGGTTCTTGTTCTCTAGGGCAGACTTGACATTGGAGCCAGCGTCCGCATAAGCGGCAGCAGCCGACTTCTGTACTTCCTCACCAACACCCGCAGCCACCGACGAAGCTAGGTCGGTGAACGACTTGGACAGGGGAGCCAAGTCGATGATGTTCTGCATCTCCGGGGCTTGGATGATCGGAGGAGCAAAGGTATCGACCGGGCTAGCAATAGGACGAAGCTCGGCCTGCTGCTGCGGATTCTCAATTACATAACGCTGTGCCATAGTGGATTATGCGTAGGGGGCCATGCCGTAGCCCGGAGTGTACTGCGGACTCTGCGTGCTTCCGGGATACACTCCCGTTTGTTTGTATGTGATGTCGCCGTAGGTTCCCAGCGCATCCATCGCACCAGCACCAATACGAAGAGCAGCACCGATGTAGTCGGGCTGTTCGACGGGTCTAGGTGTAGCCGCAGCGATCTGGGCCTGTTGGTTGGCTCGGATGCCTTCCATGTTCAATTGGATCTGAGCGTTCTGCCAAGTCTGGTTGCGGATGGTGTTCTGGGCAAACCCTAGCTCTTGGCGACGATACTCATTCAGGAGGGCATCGATGGACGCACCACCCGTACCCGTCTCACCTGCCGTTACACGAGCCGTGCTGGCGGCCTGTGCGGCCCTCATAGACGACAGATCAATGGCTTGGGCAGCAGCGGCTGTCTCTTGCTGCTGGCGCGTTTGTAGCGCGTTGTATTGCGTAATAGCGTTAGCCGTGGCCGCTTCCTTGGTGGCCTTGAACTGAGCGTTCTGGTACTTAGCCTGAGCCTTAGCGTTGGCCTGCTGTTGAGCGACACTTACACCAGCGGAGATGGTGGTGATAGCCAATGTTGTGGCGGCGATGGCCTTCGCGCTCATTAAGCTAATGGCGGATACAAGTTCAACGGGGCACATATTAGACTCTCTTGACCATGTATTGGTAGTTCTCGTTGTACCGTTCCGCAGGCTCAAAGCCTAGGAGGCGTGCCCAGCGGATGTGCGTTGTGTTGCGGGTATCAAACAAGTTAGCCATCAGGTACTTGCCTGCTCCAAACAGTCCAAGCCAGTACGGGGCTTCGCGAAGGACGGACTTGTGATACTTGGTCATGGCATCCGTACCAAACAGCCACGGGCTTCCGATCCATGCGTGGGTGTAGCCGCAGCCAAACATAAGGAAAGGGACATCGTCAGCGCAGGCCACCCAAGCGTGGGGTGATACAGAAACGCTGTCACGCACGATCTCGTACAGCGTCCTGTCGTTGCAGTAGGGGTTTTCCATTAGCTCGCGTACATCTGTCCAGCGCATCTCGCGCACGATGTGTAGGATGTCGTCAGGGGTGGGGTGGCGATAGGTTACGCCCGATACCGCTGGAAGTTCGTTGTGAAGTTGGCGATCCATTCTGCTCCTAGGATAGTACACGGGAACGGCGTAGCGTTCGTAACTTCGATGGTCAGGTTGTCTGTCTTGGTCAGGGTGGGGAATCGATACTCCCCGTTGTCCAGCTTAACCGAGCCGCCGCCATCGTTGCCAAGGCTGGCCGTGTAGGTCATCGTAGCGGGGGTCTCCTGCTGGATCTGCACGCTGACCGTGAAGTTGTTGGTGTTGGCAAACTTCAGCACACCGAACAGGTTCTGGTAACGACCAGTCTTGACCGAGGCGGAGCCACCGTTGCGGGTGTCTTCGCGGACATCCACGCGACCAAACTGGTAGCGCATGGTGTACGGATGGCCGAAGAAGAATCCGGCAATGGTGTGTCCGTGGTGTCCGTTGTACCTAAAGCTGGAAGAGCTTAGACGCTGTAAATTCAATGCAGCTCCTCCGGCGGTAAGGACAACAGGAGTGAACCCAGAAGTTGGGTAGTCAAATCCAGTAGGTAGCGTGATGACCGTGTGGTTGTCGCCCGGTGCTGCAACAAAGTTCACAGTCATGTTTCCGGCGGCTACCTCTTCATCGATGTCCAGCAGGCAGTCCAGTAGAGGCTCCGTGATTGTGCTGAAGTCCTCCGTACCGAACTTGATGTCCATCTTCTGAAGGGCATAGCCAGTACCGATCTTGGTGACCATGTACAGCGTGTTGTCGTAGAACGCTACCGTCATGATCTCGAACGGGTAGGTGAACTTAGACCACGCCGACTGGATGATGTCGTTACCGTTGATGAAGTACTTCCAGACATACAGCGTATCGGGGTCGCTGGCGCAGCGTAGGAAGAACACCTCTTCGGTTGAGGAGCCTACGATCTCCGACACATTGCTTGGGATGTAGCGGGGGATCTGTGTGGCTAGGTTGTTGGCCTGATACGAACCAACAGTCACATTCTCCAGAACCTGCTGGAACTCCCACATCGATGCGTAGGAGTCGCGGTTGGTGGAGAAGTAGATGTTCTTGCCTACGGCTACGGGCGACACGCCCATATCAGCCTCGTAGGCTGTCACGAACTGGATGCTAGCCGTCTTAGGCGTAAGCAGAGGCTCGCCTGTGACGACGAACTGCGCCCTGTCCGCAAACACAATGAGACGCTCGTTGTGCGGGACAGCGTGTTCTAGCTTGGCTACAGAGGTGTGGGAGGCTTGGAGATCAATCGGGTCAGCATCCAGAAGCTGCCGCACGGTGCTGCGCCAGAAGTTGCCGTAGATGCCAGCCTCCGACATCACAACAGAGGACTCCGTAAGCAGACCTAGACGGTTCTTGTGGAAGAACACATCGGTGATGGGGGCATCAACAAAGGTCGGGGCTGGGTTACTATCGTCGTCGCCCACCAGCCGATCTAGCCAAGTAAAGGCTTCGACCGAGAAGTATGGCGTACCAGCAGTTCCAGTAATACTGCCGCTAACATCGACCCGCCGCACGATAGCCAGCGGCATATTCTCTAGCTCGTACTTGATGCCCGGGCCTACTGTCTCGCGCCATTCGCCCTCACCAAAGTCGCCGGGCACTTTAGCAACAAACTTCACATAGAAGTCGTCCTCGGCTGTCTCCACAGAACCTTGGATCTTGAAGACTACACCATCGCGGCATCGCGGAGGCAACTCGTCAAAGTTGTCCACCGTCTGGAAGTAGGACTTCATGGCTGTATCGCCAATAGAGTCCTTAGTCGTAATAGAGAGAATGTCTAAAGTAGAGTGGGTTACTTCGATGACTGAGCCTGAAACAAGTGTACTCCAACCTGTTCCAACACCGCCAAGAATTGCTGCCGTGGTCAGCTTGGTGGCTAGCTGCTGCGCGATGGCATCTGTTTTAATGTTTGCATACTCGCTGGTCTGTCCGTCATTGACTTGTGTGGATGAGACAACGCCATTTGTCGATGTTGGCGTAAACGACAGTCCCGGAATCTTAGATCTGACATACAATTTTGAGCTGGCTGTATACGCAACAACCAATTCATCCAGCGAGTCTCCAACACTTGTTGCGTTAATCGCATCGCGTGCGTCAACTAGACTACCAAGACCAATAGGCCAAGATCGTGTGTACCCTAAGATTGTTAAGTTACCCGATCCCCCGCCAAAACCAGTAAGCACAAACTCCCACAGCTCGGCAGAGGCTGTAGTACCAGCCGTGGTTCCGTCCCAAGTGGACACTTCAGCGTCCGCAACGCCGCCCCCCACAAAGTTAAGCGTAGCCTTGTAGTTGATCTTGTAGTTACCCTGCCGGATATAAATATACGCCTTACGCGCATTCTGTGCAGCCGTGGTAGCAGCACCCAGCGTGACGGTCTTAGCCGTGTTGGTCAGGAAGGTGTAGTCGTTGACCGTAGTCCACTTGTAGTCGCTAGCCGCGCCAGTCAGGTAGTTGTTGACCAGCGTAGCGTTAGGGTAGAAGACAAACTCATCATTACCGTTCAGATCCCACACACGGACTGCATCATACGCCGTTGCGGTGTTATCCACGACAGCGGCAAGATACCGTTCAGAGGTATCCCGATTGATCCAATGGTAGCTGGCGTTACCATAGTCGTCGTTCACCGAAGCGGTAAGGGAATTCAGCCATTGCGTAGGGAACCGCTTCTTCAGCCCCTCTACGATAGTCCCGTAAGCGTTCTCCTGCACCTTGCATTGGCTCTCCAGACGCAGCGCGTCCGGCTGCTGAGAGACACCGCCAACAAGGTTAGGTTGAGCCTTAGAGATCAGAACCATATCAGAAGTGGTTTAGGTTGTTGAGGACATTGCGGCGCATCACGACACGGCCAGCGGCCCAGCCATCAAAGATGGTGTAGTCCGAGTCCGTAGCCTCTTGGTCACGCAGAGCGGCCAGAGCCATGATCTCATCCTGCATCTGGAACTGGTGAACGGTAGGCGCACCAGCAATGCGGTCTTGGAATACACGCGCAGCTTTGATCATGATGTAGCGGCGTGCGGTCTCTGGGATTTGCTCGAAGTCTTGGTAGTAGACGATCTCGCACTTCGGATCGATACCCAAGACAAAGGTGTTCTTGTTGTGCGCCTTGTTGTACAGGCGCATAGCTCCTGCTCCCGTACTGTCGAAGCGCACTACGATCTCGTAGTCAATGCGGGACAGGCTCTCGTCATACAGGTCAATCTTCGCGTAGTCGGTCGGCACGGCAACCTTGCCGTTGACATCACGGGTCAGGGTCTTGACCTCGGTGTTGAAGTGCCAACCCATCGATAGGACTTCGCGGGTGGTCTCATCAAGCACAGACTCAGCCATCTGCCCATCAGCTCGGGTGGCCGGAAGTGCTGCAATAGGAGCTTCACCGATGCCTGCCAGCATCGTGTTCACAGCTTGGAGCTTGTTGGTGGAGACGACCATAGTGTTTCTGTAGTAAGGGGGAAGTGGGGGCTACCCGCTATTGGATAGCCCCCAACAGAATCAGGCAACGATCTTCAATTCAATCGCGCACGCCGGACGCAGGATGCCGTGGCCCATCGCGTAGCGAGCGACCAAGAGCGTACCCTGACGGTCGATGCGGTACTCCGACTGCATCGAGAGATCCATCAGCTTCAGCGTACCGATGGCCTGCGGATGCCAGAAGACAGCCACAGTACCACGGAAGTCACCCTGATAGCCTGAGGGGCCAGTCGAGATGTTCTGGCCGAGGCCGACAGCAGCACCAGCCTGAAGGGCCGTAACTTCCGCCGCCGAGCCGCCAACATCCGTAAACGGAGTGTGGGTGCTCTTGTGGATGGTGATGTTGGCAATCTTGATCGTATCGGTGACGCGCTCAAGCGAGCCATTCGCGCCGTCCACGATGTCGCGGTTGATGATGATCGGCAAGGAGCTGCCGCTGATGCCAGCCTTGTAGAGCTTGTAGAACAGCTCCGGCTTGACGATGCAATGGCGGTTGTCTTGCGGAACCAGCTTGTCGTCGAACTTCTGCGCGACCGAGTAGCAGTACTCAATGAAGGTACGCACAACGGTGTCGAGGCTGTTCGAGGCCATCAAGGTAGCCCCGCTGATGTCACCCACCGTGATGGCTTCGCCGTCAGCGTAGTCATCGTTCGGGTCGGTGGCACGAGCGGCCAGCGTAACCAACTGCACCAATTGACGGTCAGCCGTGTATGCGAGAGCCTTGCCCATTTCCGACGAGTAGGTCGAACGCACATCGTAGTGGTTCTCCAGCTCTTCGATTTCAGGGATGAAGGTCGTCGAAACCAGCAGGTCGTCAACGGTGATGGTCTGCGCGGCTTGCTTGAAAGCCGTGCCGTAGCCTTCAGCCGAGTTCAGCAAATCCTTGCCCGGCGAGTGGTACGCAGCAGCGGCCACACCAATGCTCGGGAACTGGGCAGACTTGCCCTTGGTGATGGTACGCACGGTCGTCAGCGGAATCATGACATTGGTCTGTTCAAAGGCCGTCATGACCTCGCCGCTGAATTGCTTGAGGAACAGCGCGTCATAGGCGGTTCCAGTAGCGTTAACAAGTCCCGGACGGGACATCGTCGGATTGTAAGTCATTGGATCACAGTAGAGTCAGAGTCAAAGATGAAAGGGTTAACGATCAGCCAGCTATCGGCCTTGCGCCAAGTTGTCCACCGTAGCGGGCTTGGTTCCAGCGATTACCGTCAGTCGTGAATGGATAGGAGGGATCTAGGTTAGCGGCCTAGACCCCTCCAGCGGAGCTGTCCTAAGGTAGCGATTCTGTCGGGCAGCAGTTCATGCAGAAGGGTGTTTAACCTTCTCCTCAACCACGGCAAGATCCTTCTTGCGCGTCTGGCTGCGGTAGTAGTTCAGAGCGAGGGCTGCGAGGATACCCACCAAGCCGCCCTCAGCAGACTCCGGAAGACCCGTGAGCGTGTCGGCGGTGCGCTGCTCAACTGCTTCAGCGACAGCCTCAACTGCTTCAGCGAATTCCTTAGAAGCCTCTCGAACCTCCTCCTTGGCTTCAGCCACATCGTCCTTGGTGGCCGTCTGGTCGGAGATCTTCTCCAGAGCCTCTACAGTCTTCTGCTCGTACTTGGCCTGTGCGTCAGCCACAGCGCGGATGTCAGCAGAGGTAACACACGCTGCCAAAAGAAGCGACAGGGGGAGGATGCTTAGGATTTTCATCAGAGGTTCTTGGAGTTAGCCAGCCGCTTGGTGACTTCGTTACGGTAGGCGGGGTCAGAAGCGTACCGCTTGTCTGCCATCGCTACCTTGACCTGTGCCCACGATTCAAACGGGGCCACAGATGAGTTACCGTTAGCTTTGCCAGACAGCAGGCTGGGGCCATTGCTCTCGCGATACTGGGCATACAGACCCTTGATAGCAAGAGACTGCTGGGCCGGATCGTTGGAAGAGACAGCCTTGTTGTAGGCTGCTACCTGCTCGGGGGCTAGGCTCTTAGCTGCCCACTCCACCATACCGTTGTAGGCTTCGCGGCCTCCGATATCCTGCGTCAGGGTGTTGATCTGCTGGTCAGCCAGAGCCTTAGCACCATCGATGTACTGCCGGATCATGGCAGTAGGTACACCCGTAGCTTCCAGAGCCGCCAAGGATTCCGGCGAGAGGTCACCCTTCTCAGCGAACTCCTTGGTGTACGGCTCGAAGTCGATAGTCTTGGAGGCTTCAGGCGTAGTGCCCTGCTTCTTCTCAAGCTCGGAGTACGCCTTGGCTAGATCCTCAGCCGACTTGAACTTCTCAGGGAGCCACGAGGGGCGTTCACCAGACGGAGCGGCAGCAGGCTCATTGGAGGGAGCAGGGGTAGGAGCCGCGCCTGCCTCCGTCTGGGGAACACTTACGGGTGCGGCCTTCTGCTCGGGAGCATTGGGGCCGGGAATATTGGGGATGACATTGACTTGTTGAAAGTTGCTCATTGCGTCTGCTCCTGATTAGGCTGTGCTTGTTGCATAGCTCCTTGTAACATGGCCTTGCCGCCAAGGTCGAGTGCCTTGGGGCCAAGCTGCTGGGCCATCTGCATCATCTGGGCCTGCTGCATCTCTTGCTGCATCTCCTCTTGGCTCTTGATGAGACCCTTCGGATTGATGCCAAGAGCGGCAGCACGGCGGCTGAAGTAGTCACCGACATTGATGTACTGCGCCAGAGCTTGGGGGCCAAGCGATGCGGCAGCACCCTGCACAAAGATGTCCAGCTTCTGAAGGTCGTGACCACGGCCAAGGGCTTCCACGCCCGTAATGACAACAGGGCTGACCACGCCATCGTTTAGTTTGGGCAGCTTCTGGGCCTTGGTCATACGCTTCATGACGAGGCGTACCAAAGGTAGCTGGAACTCGGCAGCAAGGACGGAGTACACACCACCAAGGGCGGACTCCAGCTCTTGTGCCATGTAGCGGATCTCCTCAGCCGTGACGCGCTCGGCGTTACGCTGGATCGAGGAGTTCATCAGGAAGGCGTAGCCCAGCCGCTGCTCAATAGACTGGCTGACCTGCGAAGCGATGTTGAGGTCGGCCTGCTTCTGAGCTTGGAGGACGGTGACATCCGCAGCGTTACCGCTGATGAACCCACCGTTGGGGGCCAAGGCGCAGTCCTTGATACGGGTAGTACCGTTGGGGGCGACGAGGAACAGGAGGCGAGCAGCAGCAGCCGAACCTTCTACGATGGCCTGCGTCAGACCTTCGAGAGAGATCAGGTCACCGAGGTACTCCTCGACATGGCCGCGACCGTAGTCCTCGTCAGCGATGTGCGACCAGCGCAGGACAATCCACGGAAGCTCGTCCGGCTTGTATGTGCCGTAGCTGCCCGGGATCTTGATGCCTTCGACTTCTTGGTAGACCTCGTACTTGCCCTCTTCGAGGTAGACCTTGGTGTACAGGTCGTAGGTCTTGTCGGGGTTGTTGTAGCTAGGAGACTCCTTCTCCTGTAGCTCCAGCACCTCACGCACATCCTCAGGAAGCGCGTCTTCCGCAATGCACTCTTTGGTGATCAGGCACAGAAGGTTACCCATTGGATCCCTTCTGGCAACATACTGGTCGAGGTGGAACACCCGCAGCTTGGTGTCCTTGTCGAGGTACAGCAGGGCGTTACCTGTGGTGATGAGGTGCTTGATAGCCTCGAACACCTTGACCCGCATACCGCTACGCTCCACCTCATTCATTACCGCCTGCTCGATGCGGGAGAGAGACTCCTCAATCTCACCCATCTGCTGCGGCATCTGCTGGAGCATAGCCATCTTGAATTCATCCAGCGTCAAACGGAAGAAGCTGGCGTTCGGTGGGAGCAGAGCCAACAGCAACTTAGACGCAAGGTTGTTTACCCCTCGCGCACCCAGTCCTTGGAACGGGGTAGCCAGCGTCTCCTGCTGCGTGTGACCCTCATCCGTAATCAAAGACGGGATGGTCAGCTTGGCGCAGGAACGCGCCCGATCTAGGAATGCCTGACGGTCGGTTTCCAACCGCTGGTAGGTGTGCTGTGCGCTCTGCTCTTGAGACATACTAGATTGTGTTTACTGCCCGTAGGGGAATGACGA
>Ga0208439_1000399_pt1 | contig 15801 bp, 12 predicted proteins | sample ColrivemetaGS703_FD_187621 | JGI IMG/M metagenome (GOLD analysis project Ga0208439, IMG submission 187621) | Estuarine microbial communities from the Columbia River estuary - Freshwater metaG S.703 (SPAdes) (version 2) | ecosystem: Environmental > Aquatic > Marine > Intertidal zone > Estuary ...
CTGATGTTCCTGAAGAACCATTTGCTCCGTTAACACCTGATGAACCTGAACTACCGCTAGAACCTGAAGAACCTGATGTTCCTGATGTTCCTGAAGAACCATTTGCTCCGTTAACACCTGATGAACCTGAACTACCGCTAGAACCTGATGTTCCTGAAGAACCATTTGCTCCGTTAACACCTGATGAACCTGAACTACCGCTAGAACCTGAAGAACCTGATGTTCCTGATGTTCCTGAAGAACCATTTGCTCCGTTAACACCTGATGAACCAGAACTACCACTTGAGCCGGAAGAACCTGATGTTCCTGATGTTCCTGAAGAACCATTTGCTCCGTTAACACCTGAAGAACCGCTTGAACCAGATGTACCTGAAGTACCACTTGTTCCTGACGTACCACTTGTTCCTGACGTACCACTTCTACCTGATGAACCACTTGAACCAGATGTACCTGACGAACCAGAACTTCCTGATGTTCCGTTTGCTCCTGAAGTACCTGAAGAACCACTTGAACCTGAGCTACCTGAAGAACCACTAGTACCTGATGTTCCTGAAGAACCACTAGTACCTGATTTACCAGTACCCATCCAAGAGAGACATATATCATTTGTATTTGTTAAGTTTTGAACACTTCCTGAATTAACCATTACATTAACGGTATATACGTTACCGGCTAATGAAATTGAATTGACTTGATATAACCCTGCATAACCCGTTTCAAGTTCGGTCATTGTTAACCAAACACTACCAGCTCCATTAGAGTTAATATAGTTAATCATTGAACCCCACCAATTTGATGTGTCTAAAGCACCACCTCCAGGTGAAAGGGCAATTTTGTTAATATAGAATGTTGCGATACTGGCTATTGCGGCAGTATTTGATGTTGCGAAATTTGAACTTGGTGACGATGAACCACCGGCCTGCCATTCCCAAGTAATACACGATGAACCTCCATCAATACCTGACGAACCACTTGAACCTGAAGTTCCACTAGTTCCTGAACTACCTGACGTACCATTAACACCTGATGTTCCTGAAGAACCACTTGTACCTGAAGTTCCGCTAGTTCCTGAAGTACCGCTTTTACCTGATGACCCACTTGAACCTGAAGTTCCGCTAGAACCTGAACTACCACTTGTTCCTGAAGAACCGTTCGCACCGTTAACACCTGATGAACCTGAAGTTCCGCTAGAACCTGAACTACCACTTGTTCCTGAAGAACCGTTCGCACCGTTAACACCTGATGAACCTGAAGTTCCACTTGAGCCTGAACTTCCTGAAGTCCCGTTAACACCTGATGTACCCGAAGAACCACTTGTACCATTTATACCTGATGTACCCGAAGAGCCACTTGTACCATTTATACCTGATGTACCCGAAGAGCCACTTGTACCATTTATACCTGATGTACCCGAAGAGCCACTTGTACCATTTATACCTGATGTACCCGAAGAACCGCTTGTACCATTAACACCTGATGTTCCTGAAGAACCACTTGTACCTGAAGTTCCGCTAGTTCCTGAAGTACCGCTTTTGCCTGATGAACCACTAGTTCCCGAAGAACCCGAAGTTCCACTAGAACCTGAACTACCACTAGTACCGGATGAACCACTTGACCCCGAAGTTCCGCTAGCACCATTTATACCGCTCGTTCCTGAACTACCTGAAGTCCCACTTGAACCTGAGCTTCCTGAAGAACCCGAAGTTCCACTTGTTCCCGATGAACCTGAACTACCACTTGTACCTGAAGAACCTGAACTACCACTTGTACCTGAAGAACCTGACGTTCCACTTGTACCTGAAGAACCTGACGTTCCACTTGTACCTGAAGAACCTGACGTTCCACTTGTTCCGGAAGAACCTGAACTTCCTGATGAACCTGATGTTCCTGAAGAACCTGATGTTCCTGAAGAACCGGAACTACCACTTGTCCCTGAAGAACCGCTAGTTCCATTAATACCTGATGTTCCTGATGAGCCTGACGTACCGCTATTACCTGATGTTCCTGATGAACCACTAGTACCATTTACACCTGATGTCCCACTTGAACCTGAGGTTCCATTAATACCTGATGTTCCTGACGTACCAGAAGTACCACTTTTACCTGATGAACCACTTGAACCTGATGTTCCTGAAGAACCACTTGAGCCTGAAGTACCTGATGAACCACTTGTTCCCGATGAGCCACTAGTTCCTGAAGTCCCTGATGAACCACTTGAGCCTGAAGTACCTGACGAGCCACTAGTTCCTGAAGTCCCTGATGAACCACTTGAGCCTGAAGTACCTGATGAGCCACTAGTTCCTGAAGTCCCTGATGAACCTGATGTTCCGCTTGTACCTGAAGTACCACTTTTACCTGATGAACCACTTGTTCCTGACGAACCTGAACTACCACTTGTCCCTGATGAACCTGATGTTCCACTTGTTCCCGATGAACCTGAACTACCATTAGTACCTGATGTTCCAGCAGTACCTGAAGTACCGTTAGTGCCCTCAAGAACCCAATCGGTTCCTGTACTTTGTATAGAAATATTTTGTAACGGTACTAATACTTTAGTTGATGATAAGTCAATTGTTTGACCCACAACCGAAGGATTTACGGTTACGTTGGCTGTACCACTATTTTTAATTACGTATAATTGTCCTGTACAACCTGTTGCGTTTGGTAATGTAATTGTAATGGGGGATGATGAGGTCGCATCAATTAAGTAATCTTCTAGTGTTATAGTATAGTTACTATTAACAATTTTATAAGGGTTTACAAAACCACCTTGGTTTATAATACCGTTTCTTGCTATAAGTTCATTCGACATAGTTAGTTTCTTTTTTCAATGGCACGAGAAAATATTTCTTCGTTATACAATAAATATCCTGTTTAGATTAATTGGCGGAATTATATAAAAAAAAACTACCACTTTTTAGGGTGGTAGTTTTTAATATTATTGGAAAGTGATTTAGAATACAATTCTAGTACCTATGTGAGCTTTCCAAGTTCCTGATGATACACTACATTCAACTACCAATTGACCCGCCGCAACTCTTACGTTGAATCTGAATGGTGCTGTTGAACCATTTAAATCAGGTGTCGAGTATTCGGTGTAAGTCGCGTTAGACGCATCCCACACTGCCAATATCTGACCTGACCTCATAGCTCCAGCGTTCTCTTCAATATAATAATCAAACACCGCACTACTTCCTGAAGTACTATCAAATGAACAGATAGTTCTAACACCCGCAGCAATTGCGTCATCGAAACAAGAACGTAATAACTGAGAACCTAAACCTTGTTTAAAGTCAGCATCAACAATTTCGAACTTATCACCATCAAATAATAAATCTGATTGCGCGATTGCGTTATTTGTAGATGTACCTGAAGCAGTTAAGATTCTATAGTTATCAGGTGTTGCGATGGTATTAAATCCTGTACCTGAAGTACCTGATGAACCACTTGTTCCTGATGAGCCACTTGTTCCACTAGACCCACTTGTTCCTGAAGTGCCTGATGAACCACTTGTTCCTGAAGTTCCAGATGAACCACTAGTTCCTGATGTTCCTGAAGAACCTGATGTTCCTGAAGAACCTGACGTTCCACTAGACCCACTTGTTCCTGAAGAACCAGAAGTACCAGAAGTACCACTCGAACCTGAAGTTCCTGATGTTCCTGATGAACCACTTGTTCCTGATGAACCTGAAGTACCACTTGAACCTGATGTTCCTGAAGTTCCTGATGAACCAGATGTTCCACTTGTTCCCGATGAACCAGATGTTCCACTTGAGCCTGACGTACCACTTGTTCCTGACGAACCTGAAGTACCACTAGTACCACTAGAACCACTTGTTCCTGACGAACCTGAAGTACCGCTAGTTCCTGATGAACCTGAAGTACCGCTAGTTCCCGATGAACCTGATGTCCCACTTGAACCTGAAGTTCCTGATGTCCCTGAACTACCTGAAGTACCTGAAGAACCACTCGTTCCAGATGAACCAGATGTTCCACTTGTACCAGACGTTCCTGACGAACCAGAAGTTCCTGATGAACCTGAAGTACCACTTGAACCTGATGTTCCTGAAGAACCACTTGTTCCTGATGTTCCTGATGAACCTGAAGTACCACTTGAGCCTGAAGTTCCTGAAGAGCCTGAAGTTCCACTTGTTCCTGCAGTTCCGCTTGAACCACTTGTACCTGAAGTTCCTGACGAACCACTTGTACCTGAAGAACCAGATGTTCCTGATGAACCACTTGTACCTGAAGTTCCGCTAGAACCTGATGTTCCTGATGAACCACTTGTTCCTGACGAACCTGAAGTTCCGCTAGTTCCTGATGAACCACTAGTTCCTGAAGTTCCTGATGAACCACTTGTTCCTGATGAACCTGAAGTACCACTTGAGCCTGAAGTTCCTGACGAACCTGAAGTACCGCTAGTTCCTGATGAACCACTAGTTCCTGAAGTCCCTGATGAACCACTTGTTCCTGAGCTACCTGATGTTCCTGATGTACCAGATGAACCACTTGTTCCTGATGTACCAGATGAACCACTTGTTCCTGAGCTACCTGAAGTTCCTGAAGAACCGCTTGTGCCAGAAGAACCTGAAGTTCCCGATGTACCTGATGAACCTGAAGTTCCCGATGTACCTGATGAACCACTTGTTCCAGAAGAACCAGATGTTCCTGATGAACCACTTGTTCCTGATGAACCACTTGTTCCTGATGTACCAGATGAACCTGAAGTTCCGCTAGTTCCTGACGAACCAGATGTTCCTGATGAACCACTTGTTCCTGAGCTACCAGATGTTCCTGAAGAACCTGAAGTTCCGCTAGTTCCTGATGAACCACTAGTTCCTGAAGTTCCTGATGAACCACTTGTTCCTGAGCTACCTGATGTTCCTGACGAACCTGAAGTACCGCTAGTTCCTGATGAACCACTTGTTCCTGAAGTCCCTGATGAACCACTTGTTCCTGAGCTACCTGAAGTCCCTGAAGAACCTGAAGTTCCCGATGTACCTGACGAACCTGATGTACCACTAGTTCCTGATGAACCACTTGTTCCTGACGAACCTGAAGTACCACTTGAACCTGAAGTCCCGCTAGTTCCTGAAGAACCTGATGTTCCTGATGAACCTGAAGTACCACTAGAACCTGACGTTCCTGATGAGCCTGAAGTACCACTTGTTCCTGATGAACCTGAAGTACCGCTAGTACCTGAACTACCTGATGTTCCTGAACTACCTGATGTTCCTGATGAGCCTGAAGTACCCGATGTCCCTGATGAACCGCTAGTACCTGAAGAACCTGATGTTCCTGAAGAACCTGATGTTCCAGATGAACCTGATGTTCCAGATGTTCCCGAAGAACCACTAGTTCCGCTAGTACCTGATGAACCTGATGTTCCCGAAGTACCTGATGAACCTGATGTTCCTGATGAACCTGATGTACCAGAAGAACCGCTAGTACCACTTGTTCCTGAAGAACCTGAAGTACCTGCAGTACCTGATGAACCATCAGCACCCGCAATCAACCAATTCGAACCATCACTAGTTACTTGGATACTTGCTAAGTTAGTTAACGTTTGAGCGGTTAAACCGTCAATTGTTTGACCACCTGTAGTTAATACCGTTGTAGTACCAGTTCCTGATTTTTTAATTATGTAAGTTTTACCTGTAACCCCAACAGCTGTAGGTAATGTTACGTTAAACGTGCCGTTTTCAGCCTCGATAAAATAATCATTAACTCCAACACCGTAGGACGTTGTTACCGCAGTTAGAGGACCTGTAAAACCACCTTTGGATATAATACCCGACCTTACTACTAATTCATTTGCCATTTTTTATTTTTCTTAGTTTTTTATTTACAATAAATATTGTTTATTTTCTGTTTGTTAGTGTTCATTTGACAATTTCTAATAAAAATTAGAAAATGACACGAGTTCCTCCGACTACTGACCATCCGTCAACTCCTGTAACCACATTCAATCGAACATTTGTTCCATCGTTAGTTACGTCGAATTTAACAGTATCGGTTACTCCATTTATGTCCGGTGTTGAATTGTCTGTTAATGTTGCCGTTGTTGAGTTCCAAACAACGATTACTGTACCTGCTCTCGAGTCTTCTGAGTCATTGTAAACAACATAGTCGAACTGAATACTTTTTCCTGATGTTACAGGTACGGTTTCTAAAGTATACGTTCCTGTTGTTAGTACAAGTCCTTCCGCTGAGTGAATAAATTGGTCACCGTATTGAGTTGTGTTACCCGAGATGGTATAATCACCGTCTAACGTTTTGGTGTATTCCCAATAACCTAATGTGTTATTATACACAACTAAGTCACCGTGAGTTTCACCTGATGTTTGAACGTTATTGATGTCACCTAAAGATGGGGTCAATCTTGGTCTCACCATTAATGTGATATTCACACCGTTGATGTCCGTGATTGCTGCCACCGGTACCTTTAGATTTGGTGCTGATGGTTCTACCTTGGTTAATCCCCCATTTAATGTAGGATTTGCCCAAAGTATATCACCTTCCACCCATGTTTCACTTACAGGTTTGATACCTTCAGATTCTAAATCATTTTCATTTAAATTCCTTACGTATCCAAACCAAGTTGCGAAACCTTCCTGATTGTCAGCTATATCTTCAGTTAAAATACCAACCAATGCAAATGATGGTACGGTTCCGTCTGATATCGCCTTTACAACATTAAGTCTATTACCAAATGATGGTGTTGACGTGTTTATCATCACTAAAGTACCTTGATATAAGATACCCCCCGTTTTGTTGACTACCGGTGGATAATAAACTTCTTGTCCTATTTGTTGGGTAACTAACCCACCCTTCATACCTAAATCAAGAGTTCCGTCAGTTTGGTTCCAACTTAATCTACCTTCAGATGTTCCGCCTGTGTAGTCTGTTGTGTCAAACTGAACCGCTCCTGATACACTTAATAATTGTGTGTCGAAGTTGTAAGTTAACCCTGATTGTGCGATAGCTCCATTCGGAGTTCCATCAGAAGTAAGTATTCTTGTGAGAGCCGGATTTTGTACTGTGTTGAATCCTGTACCACTTGTTCCTGATGTCCCTGAACTACCCGCAACTCCAACTGAACTAATACACCAATCATAAACTGATGGTAGTAATGGTGCTCCTGTTGCTCCACCGATATAACTTACGTTAACACTGTAGTAAGGAGTACCCGAAGGAATTGAAGTAGTGCTGTACGAATAAGTACCACTACCTGTTTTAATATTGATAATAGACCCTACACCTAAATTAGTCCAGAAACTTGTTAAATCGTTTCCGTTGTTATCGGTTGTGTAGAATTTTAATTGTGTTACTAAAGTAAAGTCAGCATTATTGTTTGTAGTTGCCTCCCCATTTGAACTTGGGGTTGACGTAATCATATTATACTCAAAACAATTTGCATCTTTACCACTTGTACCCGAAGAACCGTCGGTTCCACTTGTACCCGATGAACCTGATGTCCCACTTGAACCGTCAGTTCCGCTAGTACCTGATGTACCGCTTGAACCACTTGTTCCTGATGAGCCATCTGTTCCGCTTGTTCCTGAACTACCTGAAGTTCCAGAAGAACCACTTGTTCCGCTAGTACCTGATGAGCCTGACGTACCTGAACTACCTGAAGTTCCGTCAACACCACTTATACCGCTTGAACCTGATGTTCCGCTAGTACCTGAAGTTCCGCTTGAACCTGATGTTCCGCTAGTACCTGAAGTTCCGCTTGAACCGTCTGTTCCTGAAGTTCCGCTAGTACCGCTAGTACCCGAAGAACCATCTGTTCCGCTTGTACCGCTAGTACCCGAAGAACCATCTGTTCCGCTTGTACCGCTAGTACCCGAAGAACCATCTGTACCTGAAGTTCCACTCGTTCCAGATGAACCGTCAGTTCCGCTAGTCCCACTTGTTCCCGAAGAACCATCAGTACCGCTAGTTCCTGACGAACCTGAACTACCATCTGTTCCACTAGTTCCTGAAGTGCCGCTTGAACCGTCGGTTCCTGAAGTTCCACTACTTCCTGATGAACCATCTGTACCACTTGTTCCACTACTTCCTGATGAACCATCTGTACCACTTGTTCCACTACTTCCTGATGAACCATCAGTTCCGCTAGTTCCTGATGTACCTGAACTACCATCAGTACCTGAAGTGCCAGATGTACCGCTTGAGCCGTCAGTACCACTTGTTCCTGAAGAACCTGAACTTCCGTCAGTACCTGAAGTGCCTGATGAACCAGAAGTACCTGAAGAGCCGTCAGTTCCTGATGTTCCAGATGTACCTGAACTTCCGTCAGTTCCACTTGTACCTGATGTTCCGCTTGAACCGTCAGTTCCTGAAGTTCCACTTGTTCCTGAAGAACCTGATGTTCCGCTAGTACCTGATGAACCATCAGTACCGCTCGTTCCTGAAGAACCTGAACTACCATCCGTACCTGAAGTTCCACTAGTCCCTGATGAACCATCCGTACCTGAAGTTCCACTTGTACCAGAAGAACCATCTGTACCGCTAGTACCACTTGTACCTGAGCTTCCGTCAGTACCTGAAGTTCCTGAAGTTCCTGACGAACCATCTGTCCCACTCGTACCACTAGTTCCTGACGTGCCAGAACTTCCATCGGTACCCGAAGTACCACTTGAACCTGAGCTACCGTCGGTTCCTGAAGTTCCACTAGTGCCCGAAGAACCATCAGTACCACTTGTTCCGCTAGTACCTGAAGAACCATCAGTCCCACTCGTACCGCTAGTACCCGAACTACCGTCCGTTCCACTTGTTCCTGAAGAACCACTTGAGCCGTCAGTACCTGAAGTACCTGAGCTACCGCTTGTACCTGATGAACCTGAAGTTCCGTCAACACCACTTATACCGCTTGAACCTGATGTTCCGCTAGTACCTGATGAGCCGTCAGTCCCACTCGTACCGCTAGTACCTGAAGAACCATCAGTCCCACTCGTACCGCTAGTACCTGATGAGCCGTCAGTACCACTAGTACCTGAACTACCACTTGAGCCATCAGTACCTGAACTACCATCAGTTCCTGAAGTACCGCTAGAACCTGAACTACCATCAGTTCCTGAAGTACCGCTAGAACCTGAACTACCATCAGTTCCTGAAGTACCGCTAGAACCTGAACTACCATCTGTTCCGCTAGTTCCTGATGTTCCACTTGAACCGTCTGTACCTGAAGTACCACTACTTCCTGAAGAACCATCGGTTCCACTTGTTCCTGAAGAGCCAGAACTACCGTCAGTACCACTAGTTCCCGATGAACCGCTCGAACCATCCGTTCCTGAAGAGCCGCTAGACCCTGAAGTTCCTGATGAACCATCAGTACCACTAGTACCTGAGATACCACTTGTACCAGATGAACCATCAGTCCCACTTGTTCCTGATGAACCTGAAGTTCCGTCAACCCCACTTATACCACTTGAACCAGATGTTCCTGAACTACCATCGGTACCTGAAGAACCATCGGTGCCTGAAGTACCACTACTTCCTGAAGAACCATCTGTTCCACTAGTACCGCTTGACCCTGAGCTACCGTCTGTTCCTGATGTTCCAGAACTACCTGATGAACCATCAGTCCCTGACGTACCGCTTGACCCTGAACTACCGTCAGTACCACTACTACCTGAAGTACCTGATGAGCCACTTGAACCGTTAGTACCACTTGTACCTGAACTACCCGAACTACCATCAGTACCTGAAGTTCCTGAAGAACCACTTGTTCCTGAACTGCCTGAAGTACCGCTTGTGCCTGAAGAACCACTTGTTCCTGAACTACCTGAAGTACCGCTTGAGCCTGAAGAACCACTTGTTCCTGAACTACCTGAAGTACCTGAACTACCACTAGTTCCTGACGAACCTGAAGTACCCGAAGTTCCACTTGAGCCTGATGTTCCTGATGTTCCACTAACGCCACTCGAACCTGAAGTACCTGAACTACCGTTTGTTCCTGATGTTCCACTAACACCACTAGTTCCTGATGAGCCAGATGTTCCTGAATTACCACTTGTACCCGAACTTCCTGATGTTCCACTTGTACCTGATGAACCAGCACTTCCTGAAGTACCACTAGTACCTGAACTACCATTTGTTCCTGAAGTACCGTTAACACCACTCGTACCGTCAATACCGCTTGTACCTGAAGTTCCAATAGAACCTTCAGACATTAAATCCCAATTAGGGTTAACATCAGGGGTGTCACCACCTGAAGTAATTGTTGTTAAGGCTATGTATGAACTACCCTCGTAATAAACTACATCGTTTATATAATAGTTAGAGGATGATAACCATCCTCCTTCCCATTGAAATCCTGTACCACTTGAGCCAGATGTACCTGAAGAACCACTAGTTCCCGAAGTTCCTCCTAAAGATAATGCGTCGGCAACTTGTCTAATAGTTGCTTTATAGGATGAACCTGCAGGGTTTTGGGACGTATCACCTGTTATTACTATGTGAATAATGTCATTCTCTGAAACACCTGTTGCGAGTACTCGGTCGGTAAGTCTTTGATAATTTGGCATTTTATGTGTTTTTTTCTATACTTCTTTTCAAATTTTATTGGTTCTCAAAAATATAAATATCACCGTCTTGGAAAATAAAGATTTCACCACTTTCGTAAATCTTACCTTTATTAACTTCGCAGTTTAATACTCCAAATTTTTGACATCCCGCAGAATCAATTATTTTCAATCCAATCGCGGGTGCTGAATCAAATTGAGATGGTAACGTTAGAGTAATTACAGGAGGTACGGGGCTGTTAATCGTACTGATTAAAACACATTGATTGCCGTAGACATCACAAGCGTAGACATCATAAGGCAATGTGACTCCCGATATCGCGTAAATTTCTATTGTACTCATCTTAATATATAAATACAATTGATGAGGTAAATGAATACCCCAAACTTAAAATTTTAAGTAAAAAAATGATTAACAACCCGATGATGAAGGAGTTGGTGTTGAGGTTGTCGTTCTTGTAGGTTTTGGTTTTGTCGGTTCAGGACACCCACACGGGTTATTACATGTTCCTGTTGGGGTTGGAGTCATCGTTGGTGTTGATGATATTGTTGGTGTATTTGTTGGTGTTGGGGTTAATGGTTGACAAGGGTCAAAAGACTTTGTTGGTGTTAATGTAGGTGTTGCTGACGGAGTTGGTGTCGGTGTTGACGTTGATGTTGGGGTTGGTGTTGGGGTTGGTGTCGGATTAGGAACCTCTAATATTACAGGGCATAAATCACCCTGATAAGAAACTGCCATAGAATATGTTCCATATACTTCTCTTGGTGGTTCGAGTAATGATGCGTCAAATGAATAAGGTAATTGATGTACACCTAAATTGATAGCAATTTCTTCATTGTACGGTTTAAAAACTATCTCCGCAAAATAACCTTCATAATTTGAACTACTAACTATAATTGATGACATTATATTAACCTGTTATTGTATATGTAAAATCATCTGGTGGACATATTGCCGTTGAGCAATCGGGGCAATCAGGATTAAACATGTAAAATTTATCTTTTAGTAATTTGAAGTTGTGTTTAACTTCAGGTGCTGACAATGGTTCAACATACATTCTAAATTGTGAAATTGAGCCTTCAAAAGTTCCCGCAAAATTCTGCTCAATTAAAATGTGATTATCTAACCCATTAAATGTTGTTCCCGTTAAATCATTCACAGGGAAATTTTCAGGGTCTTGGATATATGGACCGTGAGGTAATGTTATTGACGAGAAAGTTAAGTTTTCACGTAAACCTTGAGTTCCCCCACCCCATGAGATATTAAATGGTACACCAATTTGTCTTTCCTTATCAGTATTTAAACCACGAGGAATAATCTCTTCAAAGTTTTCAATTGTGTGGAATATCTTACCATTAATATATATTCGTAATCTACCTTCTCTTAATGGTTTCTCTAAAGCCCACTTATCATTCAATTGTACTTGTTCAATCTGAGCAGGTTTTTTAGGGTCGTGAGCTGAGGTATATGGTACCGTAATTAACGACACTGCATTATTTGCCAACGATTCTAAATAATAGAATTTGGTAATATCACCAAGACCACCTCTCCACCATAAATCACAAATATCTAAATAGGTGTATCTTTCCCATACTACATTGACTTGGAACCAGTGTTCTTGTTCTAACCACGCAGGATTCTCTTGATAACAAGTCGGATAAATTGGTGGTGTACAATAATCAACAATAGTCCATCCCGTCACGAATGTTGTACCTGTATTTTCACAAGTTCCAGTTGTTTGACAATCACCTGTAAATTTTAACATTCTAACACCGATTGACGGATTTTTAGGGTTACCACATAATCTTAATGAAAATGCGTTTGATAAAGAATCCCATAGTGGGTCTTTTTCACAAGTATCTTCAATTGATGTAAATCCTGATGAACAACTATGACAATCATCACCTTTACATTCTTGACAATCTGTACATGTTGGTGTACAAACTGGTGGTATGTGACAATCAGGCAATGGTGTTGGGGAAGGTGTGGGGGTTGGTGTTGGCATAATGACCGTAGGACAATTATGTGTTTGACATTCCCAACCACAAGTTTCACAAGGTAATTCGTTACACCCACAACCACAACTAATCTGTTGTTGGGGGTCACCCTGACATTGATTACAACCATAATTAACATGGGGGTCGTGTACACCATTTACCGACCTTGGTGGGTAAACAAAAATACAACGACTATTTGTAATCGTTTTATTACAACACGCACACGTTTCTAATTGTGTTAAACCTGATGTTACTCTTGTGTATGAAGAGAAACATAATGGTGAGCCCGATGCGTGGTGATGGAACTTATTTTCAGCACGAGTACCAAAATAAAAGAAAGTATTTTTATTATTTGGGTAAATCTGATTTAATGTTGTTTCACCTGAACTTGGGAAGTATTCATTAAACAAACGAGGACGTAAAATCATTTCAACTGACCAACCTTTATTCATTCGGTCAGGTAAGATGTCGTAATCGTAACCAAACAACTTATAGAACCCTTGATAAAAACCACCATATAATTCATGGTACTTACCAAATTGGGGGTTTGATTTACTTACAACCTCGTAAAGAACTGTTTTATCAAAACCTGAAAATCTTACGTTTGGTGAGTTGGTGTGACCTGTTACTTGGAACATTTTAAATCGTCTGTCGTAATACATTCGACTAAATTTCAAGTAGTCAGAATATAATCCGTTTGTAAAATAAATTGTCTGACCCGTCATTTGGTCAACCAATCCATTATCAATTCCTGTTAAACCAATATCACAAGATGTTGAAGAACTATAACAACTTAAATCCTTTTCTTCAGGGTTATAATAGTTTTGAGAAACAAAAATGTTATTCTCGTTATATTGTTTATAGTTTAATGTTAGGGGTTGTACGGTTAAAGGATTATTGATGTCGATATACACAGGTAATTTATTACCATATGTTTGAGCAATCAAATATGGTGAGAAAACAACTTCCTCATTATAGTCCTTTTCATCTGATGTCAAGGAGAAGTCATTAATCTCCAAAGATTCAATCAGTTGCCAATTAGGACGAACATATTGATTAATATTTTGTCTCGCCATCTTTTTTATGATAAATACTCTAAACCGAAGTATTTATTGTAAAAACTGACATGATAAATTTCAACAAAGAATACTTCAGTGATAATTATTACTTCTTCTTAAAAGATAGAGGTGATAAAATTTCTTTATATTATTCATATGCAGACACTTTAACCGAATCTCGTAAGTCTGACAACAAAATTGATTTTGATAAAAAAGATTCTAAAAAAGTTAAAGACATTATTAAGAAAGTAATGAACGCCAAATCTAAACCCTCTTTCAAAGAGGTTGAGAAAGAAATTAAATCTGTTAAAAAATCTGGTGAGGTTTCCGAATTAGTTGATGAGGACGGAACGATGTTAGGCTCAAGAGTACCAATTTTAAATCTAACATTAACCCCTCATAAAACTATGGACCAAACTATTGCCGCAACAAGAGTTACCAACGACCCTATTACTAGAGGTTATCGTGTATATTGGGGTGAGAGTGAAGATGAGCAAGACGATGTATTATCTGAGGTTGATTTCTCAGATGCGTTTGGTTATGAAGAAACTGAAGATATGGACTTCAAAAACTCAGTTAAAACATTAAAAAAGATGGGTGTTGAAAATCCTGTTGAGCGAACTGAGCAGTTTGGTAAAATTAAAGGTGTTAAACCAAAAACCGATAAGAACGGTAAACGAGTTTTAAAACAACGTTTGTCTGAAAAAGAAACCATCGAAGAAAAACAAAAAAGAGAGATGGTTAAAATGGTTGAAGATATTTTAACTAAAAAATCTAAAGAAGGTGGTGACGTTGTTGGAAAAGATACTACTATTAGTAAGATACTGACAAAAAATCTTCAGTCTATTAAGAAGTTGGCGGATAAAGAAGGTATTAGTATTAATAAACTAATTAACATCCTTAAAAAAGGTGAATAAAGATTTATACGGAAATAAAGTTGAGTTACCTGAAGATGTTGTAAATTATTTACAACAGTGTTTTGAATCTGCGTCAGGTGCAGATGAAACAACTGAAGGTTATAAACGAAACCAAGAATTACGTGATTCAAGAGAAGTTACTTATCAACAACTTAAACGAATGAAAAATTGGTTTGATAAGTTTAACGGAAACGAAAATGATTTACCATATATTTTAAATGGTGGACACTACGTTAAGAACTGGGTGGAAAATACATTAGGTTCGATGAGAAATAATGTTAGTATGGGTAAAGAAATAAAATCAGAAGTATTACCTAACCAATACCTCCAACCACACGAAAAAAACACCCTTAACACGATGAACAGACCAAGTAAGAGTCATAGTTCACCAACTGACGGATATAACGTTGAGATAACAGAAAGCCTAAAAAGGATAAACGACCTAATCAAAAAACTATTATAACATGGCAAATTACGAACCATTAAATTTTGAGCAACCAAAGAATGATTTATCTGCGATTGCTGACATGGAAAGACAAAAATTAATTCCTAAGAATGATTATAAACCAACTAACCAATACTCTTCAGTCAACAAAGATGCTATCGCTGACGGTGACTCACAAGGTAAAGGTACTGGTAATTTCTTAGATGTTTATAATTTAAGTGCAGGAGCAATTCAAGACATTATTGAAAGAAAAACTGAAATTGTTATTAACGAATTTCAACCTGACAAACCATACACAACACCTAGTGCATAATGAAACTTTACAACACAGTTAAATCCCTTATCTTAGAAATAGCGTCAGTTGACTCAATTGTTAATGCTATTAAAAACAAAGATAAGATAGTAATTTACTACGATGGTGATGAACCAGGTGGTAGAGGTCTACGTGAGATTGAACCTGTGTGTTTTGGTTATAGTAAGGCAGGTAACCCTGTATTACGAGCTTGGGATAGTGAAGGTGCATCTCACACGGCTTACAAAGGTGAACAACCAATACCAGGATGGAGGATGTTCAGAGCGGATAAAATCTTATCTTTTAAACCAACGGGTGAAAAGTTTAGTGAAATGAAACCTGGTTACAACCCAAATGGTGATAAAAGTATGACAAGAGTTATTATTAACGCAGTATTTGATAATAACCCTACAACATAAAAACATAATATGAGTGCAGAAGACGATTTTATAAAAAAACTAATGGTGTCAAAAGCCATTATGGAAAAACACAAACAAATGCCAAGAGCTGGCGAAGGTACCCGTGTTATCAATACACCGATGGTAGAAAACTACGACGC
>Ga0208439_1000432_pt1 | contig 14836 bp, 10 predicted proteins | sample ColrivemetaGS703_FD_187621 | JGI IMG/M metagenome (GOLD analysis project Ga0208439, IMG submission 187621) | Estuarine microbial communities from the Columbia River estuary - Freshwater metaG S.703 (SPAdes) (version 2) | ecosystem: Environmental > Aquatic > Marine > Intertidal zone > Estuary ...
ACGAGCTAGAAATTCCATCATTAAAAAAGAAAATTAGATATAGACCCTTTCTGGTTAAAGAAGAAAAAATTCTAATTATTGCTCTGGAAAGCGAAGATTCCAAGCAAATCGCAAATGCTGTTAAAACTGTAATCTCGAATTGTATCTTAAGCAAAGGTATTAAAGTAGAAGACCTATCCACATTTGATATTGAGTACTTGTTTCTTAATATCAGAGGTAAATCAGTTGGAGAAACTGTAGATGTTTTGATTACCTGCCCTGATGATGAAACGACACAGGTTCCGATGAGTATCAATTTGGACGAAATTAATGTTGAGGAGAATCCAAAACATTCTCGTGATATTAAATTGGATGATACTCTGACTTTGAGAATGAGATATCCATCTATGACAGAATTTATTAAGAATAATTTTGATTCTGGTGATAGTGTAAGTGTTGATGATACTTTTGATTTAATTATATCATGTATCGATCAAATTTATTCAGAAGAAGAATCTTGGGTGGCAAAGGATTCTACTAAAAAAGAACTATTAGAATTTGTGGAACAATTAAGTTCTAAACAATTTAAAGAAGTTGAGAAGTTCTTTGAGACTATGCCTAAACTTTCACATACAATCAAGATTAAAAATCCAAAGACTGGTGTAGAAAGTGAAGTTGTATTGGAGGGATTATCGGCTTTTTTCGTGTGAGTATGGCGCATACTGATCTTGCGTCATACTATAAGACAACTTTCGCATTAATTCAGCATCATAAATACTCTTTGACTGAACTAGAGGAAATGATACCTTGGGAACGGGAAATTTATATAACTTTACTCCAAAATTATATTGAAGAAGAAAACCTAAAGAATCAAGCAAATGGCTGATTTAGCACAAGTAGCTCAAAGTGGAGTGGATCCTATATCGGGGTCCTATTTGTCTGCGGAAAGAAGAAAGGCACTCTTCAAAAAAAGTCAAGTATCGTCAAATATTTTTGGTGGCGGTGGAGCACTTGTTCCAATCAGTAAGAAATCGGATCCAGAAACTCTGTCAATTGTAAAGTCTCAATCTACATCAATAACTACCGTACAGAGTCAGGTTAATACCTTAAGTTCTGAAGTTGCCAACTTAAATAAAGTAATATTCATTCAGACACAGACGATAAACGGAGTACAAGAACTCGTTGGAAGTTTAAGAGGTGAAATTACTGGTTTTAACAATTCGTTAAATAATGTTACGAAAGCAATTACTAATGATAGTATTCTAGAACAAAATCGTATAAAACAAGAAAACGAGGAACAAAGAAGAGCAGCAGAATTAGGATTAAGAGCAGGTAGAGAAAGTCTTTTAGAAAGAGCAATACAAAGTGCATTAATTGCTCCGGTTCAGGCAATCGCAGAAAAAACACAATCTATTTTAAGTAGATTATCACAGTTCTTTGGAACACTGTTACTTGGATGGCTGACAAATCAAGGAATTGAAACTCTTCGAGCACTATCAGAAGATAATGGTAAAAAATTAATAGAAATTAGAGATAATGTTCTAAAGGCTCTTGGAATTGGTGCCGCAACATTATTCTTATTGAATGGTGGATTTTTTGCAATTGCAGCAACTATTACTAGATTATCTCTTAAGATTGGTGGATGGTTACTTAAGAATACTGTCGGTCGATTTTTTGGAGCACTTGGAAATCTTTTAAAGGGTGCCGGAGCAGCCTTGCTTGGTCTTGGAAAACAAAAACCACCACCAACGCCAGTAGTTCCTGCAGCACCTGCAGCGCCAAATGCTGGCGCTGGTGGAAGAGGATTACTTTCTACCGCCAGTAGATTTGGCAGAGGGTTATTAAGAAATATTGGTGGTCCTTTTATTCAAGGAACTGTAGGAACAGCATTAGATATTGCTATGGGAGAGGATCCTGGCAGGGCACTTGCAGGAGCTGCGGCTGGTGTTATTGCAGCGGCTCCATCTGCCGCAGTAGGTGGGCTTTTAGGTCCTGTAGGATCTTTTGCAGGAGGAATTGCTGGATATAGTGTTGGTTCTGGATTTGGTAAAGACATATATGATAAATTTTTTGGAAAACCCCAAACACCAGCAGCAACTTCTTCTGTATCAGCAAAACCCTCACCAGCAAAACCACAAAGTCCAGTAATACCATCATCTACAAAACCACCAACAACTTTTGCCGCTACACCTTCTACTACATCTGTTGCTGCTTCTGCTCCTGCCTCTGATATGTCATTCAATCAGCAAATGGTTGATTTGGAGAAACAGGCATCTTCAATTGATTTCACTCAGGCACCACAATATGGTGAAGTTAATATAACACCAGAAGAAGGTAATCAAGTTTCATCACAACCAAGTCAGGTAAATATAAAACCATTACCAGCACAAACCAATAGAGTTTCCACACAGGTTAATGTTGGTCCAGCACCAGCACCAGCACCGAATGTAGTTTATAAAAGAATAGCATCTTCCGCCCAACAAAGATCTGGTGCCGCCCCCACTGGTGGTTCAGTAAATCAGGTCCCGGCAATATCAGCATCAAATCCAGATAATTTCTATGTGCTCTATTCACAAGTAAATTATAATGTGGTGACATAAGATGGCAGTAGCAGTAAAACCATCCAGTAGTCTTCTTAATATTCGTTCAGGAATTAAATCGGTAAAGGATTCATTTTCTGGACTTAGGAAGAATTCTGGAAATCTTAATAATGTTTTGTTAAAGAAAACAAAAGTAAAAAAAGAATTACTATCAAGAAATTCTATTTTGTCTCAAAGAAGACAAGAAGATGAAAGAAGAAAGAATAAAGAAGACTTGTTAGAAGCATCAACTATTGGTGGTGTGGTTAAGAGGCAGGCAAAAGCAGTTGCCTCAAGTGCTAAAGGATTTCTTGGAAGAATTATGGACTTCTTAGGAACACTATTAGTTGGATGGTTGCTTACTAATTTGCCATCAATTATTACGATGGCACAAGAATTGATTGCTAGAATACAAAGACTTTATACTATTGTAACTGGATTTTTTGATAATACCATAAAGTTGTTTAGAGGATTTGGAAATCTCTTAGGTGCCGTTGGTAAAAATATTCTAACCTTTGACTTTACGGATAGTAAGGGAAGAGTTGAGAGTTCCTTAAAGGATTTGGGTGGTACTTTTGAGGATATGCAAAGTCAGTTTGATGAAGGATTTAAGTTACTCACAACATCTCTTGGAGAAGGAGTTGTGAGTGGGGAGGATGCACAACCCTTTGGAACTCAATATGAAAATGAGAGTATGCGAGAGCAACCTTCTGGTTCTTCTGGTGGAGGAAAATGGAAACCATTATTAGACATAATTTCTTCTGTTGAGTCTTCAACTGATAAAAAAAATAATGGTTATGATGCCCAAAACGGTGCTCCTAGAGGAGTAAGACCCGGATTAAGTCAAATGACAATTGGTGAAATTGCTAGAAATGCTCCTGGTGCTTCTGGTCGTTATCAACAAATGCCCCAGTTTCTTCTTGGTAGAGCAAAAGCAGCGGGTTTCAATGAAAATACAGTTTTTAGCCCACAAGTTCAAGATGTTCTTGCCATAAAACAAATTGAAGGTAGAGGAGGTAATGCTTGGTTGGCAGGCAGAATTCCTACTGAAACTTTTATGCAAGGTCTTTCTCAAGAATGGGCTGCGCTTCCAAATGCTTATGGAAATTTTTATTATAAAGACCAAAGTAGTTCATTAAAACCGGAAAAAATTAAGGCGGTTTTGGAACAAGTTAAGTCATCTCCAACACAAACAACTCCAAGAACACCAGCACCAATACAATCATCACAAGCAGTTTCAACATCAGTTGTAGACCAGTTCAAAGGAAAACCGGGAGGAGCAGCAGGAATAATTACATCAGAAAGAGGAATGAGATTAAGACCCACATCTGGTAAATATAGAATGCACCATGGAATTGATATAGCTCCAGCGGGTCGTGGATATTTTGTTGCATTAAAACTTTCTGGTAAGGTTAATCTCGTTGCTTTTGATTCTGGAGGTTACGGAAATTATGTTGATATTAAATCCGGAAATACCATATATCGCTTCGCTCATTTGGCAAAGGTATATGTAAAGCAAGGGCAGACTTATAATGGAGCAACAATTGGTGAAATTGGAAGTACTGGGGGAAGTACAGGAATACATCTTCACTTTGAAGTAAGACCGGGAGGTGGAAATTCTATAAACCCAAGACCATATCTAGGACTTCTTTCAATCGGAAAACAACTTACTGGACTTGCGGGACAACCAGCACAAGTTGCTACACCTAGACCAACACCAGCACAAATAACATCATCAGGAACTCAACAGAGACAACAAGCATCTCAGCAGTTGGCACAGCAACAAGTTGGACCTAGTATTATTATCATAGAAGAAGAACCACCACCACAATCACAAGGTTCTATTGGTGGTGGAGGAGCGATGATGATTCCCATCATAATTAATCCGTTAAATAGTTTCATCACAAAGAAACTTCTACTAGATTTAGCATATACCTAATGTCAACTAAAAAGTCAATTTACGAAGAACTTATACTCGAATCCAACGACCAGAAAAGAACGGTTGACATTAGAACTGGTACGGTTTCTATTGATTACTATGAGGATATTTTCTCACCCACGATTACCGTAAAGATTCAGGTGGGAAATACCGGAGATTCTATTCAGGCACAGGATAATGAAGGAAATGCGACAGGAAAATTTCAGTCAATTTATAATGGTCTTCCTTTAAGGGGTGGTGAGAGAGTTTCTCTAAAGATTGCCGGAAATTCTGGAACAAATCCCGGACTAGATTTCGCAACCGATGAGAAAGATTATCTTTATGTTTCTAGTATTACAAATGTTATTTCAGAGTCTCAACGAGAATTCTTTGAGCTTAATTTAGTTTCGAGAGAGGCAATCACAAATGAAACCACAAGAGTTCCAAAAAGGTTTCCACCCGGTCAATCAATTAGTGATTCAGTAGAAAGTATTATCAAAGAATATCTAAAGACCGATAAGATTGATAAGATTGATAAGACACAGAACAAATATGGATTTATTGGTAATCTAAGAAAACCATTTACGGTATTAGTATGGTTGGCATCCAAAGGAGTTCCTGATATCTCAAAGAAAGACGCAACGGCAGGATGTGTATTTTATCAAACACAAGATGGTTTTAATTTTAGGTCAATTGATAACCTAATCTCACAACCTCCAAGAAAATCTTTTAATGATAAAGAATTTGTTTATACTTATAGTGATGTAAACCAGTCGGGAACTGTAAGAGATAATGACTTTAATATTTTACAATACACTACAAACAGGAATCAAAATTTAATTGAGAAACTTCGATTAGGTGTATATTCTAGTTATAGAATGTTTTATAATCCATTAACCTTTGAGTTTACACCACCAGATGAGGGAACTTTTAGATTGAATGATTATGTGAGTGGTATGAGTAATTTAGGGCAAGAACTTCAACTACCAAAGATTTCAAGTAGTTCTAATGTAAGTCTTGGAGACTCTCCCTCAAGAATTTTAACTCAGGTTTTGGATATTGGTACTGTGGAAGTTGGAGTTTCAACCGAAGGAAACTCCGACCCATTTAAGTATCAATCACAAGCAATTATGAGATACAACATACTCTTTACGCAGACCTTGAGTATGACCGTACCCTCAAACACTAATTTGAGAGCTGGTGATATCATAACCTGTAAGTTTCCTAAAATTTCCAGAGAAGATGGTGCAACATATGACGACGAACAAAGTGGTCTATATATGATAAAAGAATTGTGCCATCATTTTGATACCGAAGGTTCATATACTTCTATGACATTAGTTAGAGATACATTTGGCAATTACGGAACGAATACGGGACAATCATAAATGGAAGAATCACTACTCAAAAGTAATTTTCTGGGAAGAGACGGATTTCGGTGGTGGATAGGGCAGATTGCGCCAGAAGAAGTTCAGAAGCAACTCAATAAAGATGGATGGGGAAATAGACTTAAGGTTCGCATTATGGGATATCATCCTTATAGTGTCGTAGAATTACCAAATGAAGATCTTCCGTGGGCTCAAGTTCTTCTATCCACATCCGATGGAACGGGGTCGGCAAATTATGGTACTAATCATAAAGTAAGACCGAGTGATATTGTATTTGGATTTTTTCTGGATGGAGATAACGCCCAAATCCCCGTGATCTCCGGGTGTTTTGGAAAAACAGATCAGGTTCCAAGTGAAGATTATGTCAGCCCTTTTGTACCATTTACCGGATATACAACACGAATCCAAAATGATGGTTCCAGAATAAAGAAAAACGAACAAAATGCGGAGACAAAAAAAGCACAAGAGTCTCCATATTATCTACCACCACAAACCGCAAACAGTATTAACCAACTTGCCTGGTCTGGTGTAATTGGAGATACACTTCAACTTGCGACAACAAAACCTGGTTCCAAGATGGAAAAGATTTCCACAGAACTGGAAAATGCGATTAAGTATCTACAGGACCTAAAATCATTTCCAAATTTAGCATCAAATTGGATAGATGATAAAGTAGAAGAATTGTGCGACCAAATCTCTCAAAAAATACAAGGTATTGCCACAGAAATAGTTTCCGGAGCTGTGAATGGTACTTATGAGAAATTAGAACCAGCTCTACAACAAGGTGTGGCACAAGTGTATGATATAGCGGCGGCAGCAGTACCGACGAGTAAATCTGGGGCACATTTAGCGGGAGTAGAAGCACAGTGTGCAACAATTGAACCCATAAAACAATTACAAAAATTAATTCCCTGTTTAATTGCGAGCATTATAGAAAGTCTTGGTGGACTTATAAGTGATATGGTATGTGCCCTATTAAAAAATGTTGCGAATGTTGTGACCTGTGTTATAGACCAATTTCTTGGAGGATTGCTTAACGGAATTATTGATTTAATCATAGCAGGAATGTCCGCTGTTCTTGGGGCCCTTTCTTTTATCTTAAGTTTTAGTGGTTTTAATCTTGTAGACACAGTAACACAACTTGCCAGCGGACTTTTGGGTATTTCATTATCACTCAACTGTGGAGAAGAAGAAACGGATCCTGGTGTTGAGAAATGGACGATTGGTTCTGGACCAACTCAATCCTCATCGTTTGATATAAATGATATTTTGGATCTTGCTAATACAGCTAGTGCTATTGCTTCTGATCCAGAATCAGGATTATCTGGAATTCAGGGCATCATAGGACCTCTTGATTTCTTAAATCCCGGAATTAGTGACCCGAACTTTATTGGTAGTGGATTGAGTAATTGTTTTGGTGGAATACCAACAGTATGTAATCCTCCATCGATTAATATTTTTGGTGGTGGCGGTATTGGAGCGTCGGCACTTCCAATCTTTGGGTCTATTAGTGGAGATACGGGAAGTATTATTGGAGCAATTCTTACATCCGGCGGTTCTGGTTATACCTATCCACCATTTGTATCAATTACTGATAATTGTGGAAAAGGATATGGTGCCGTGGCTCAATCTATCATCGAGAACGGGCAGGTTACGGCAATTATAATGAATTCTGATGGCGAAGGTTATACATTAGGAAACCAACCACAAGTTGGTGATATTATTGTTACTGATGGTGGCACTGGTACTGGTGTCGATGGTGGTACTGGTGTCGATGGTGGTACTGGAGATATTAATACTACACTCACAGACCAACAGAACATCACGATTTCTGAAGTTTTAATTTTAAATCCCGGATACAATTATCAATCAGGAGATACCATAACTGACAACTTTGGAAATGAATATGATGTTGTAATTGATAATGGATCAATCGTTAGTATTACTCCAATAAATATTAGTGACATTACAGATTTACCAATACTTAGAATGGTAAGTAAAACTGGTTCTGGAGCAAAATTAAAACCAGTATTTGGATTTAGAACTTCATTCCAGGGTGAAATAAAACAAGTTATTGATTGTGTGGTATAAAAATGGCTAGAGAGGCAAACTGGGAAGAAAGAAGTTATTGGAAACTGGGACCTAACTTTGGAATAGATGTTAGAAATCCGCAGTTAGGATTGGATGGTGCTAATGTTTATACCATGTACGGAGTCACCGATGATCTGGATAATAATGTATGTGGATTGACTAATGGTAGTGGGATGTATCATATTTACAACGACCGCTCAATTGAAATTATTGCCGGGCAGAATAATTCTGGTGGTGGAGTGGATATTGTAATCGCTGGTAAGAATGGAGATGTAACAATCACGGCAGAAAGAAATGGTAATGTCAGAATTCGAGCAAAAAATATAATTCTTGATGCCGATGAAAATATTAATTTGACCGCAGGTAGAAATGTAAATATTAAGGCTGGTTCTCGTTTTGTAACTCAATCAAATCAGGCAGATACTATAGCAAAAACAGGAAATCTTGCTCCTAAAGGAACATCTACCGGTGAAAAAATATTCCCCGCTGGTTCTCCCTGTGGTGATGATGATGTTGAAGAAACTTTTAATGCCGGTGGTACAAATAAATATGGAGCAATAGGATAATTATATGGCAGATAAGACTTACCTAAGTAAAGAAATAAACTTTAATAAGGCTCCAATAATGTGGGCTGGTATGGAAGTTTATCCCGGAGGAGGTCCTGCCGCTTCTAATCTTTATGGAACTCTGAATGTAATCAAAAACCCCCAAGAACCCAACACTCCTGATATTAATACTGATGGTAATGTGAATGTTAAGAAGAGTGTGAATGTTAAAATAGATGTTAATGTAGATGGGAATGTTAATGTGGGAAAAACTGTCAAGGCAAAAAGAGAAGTTTATTCAAATAATGGAAAACACAGACTTTCGGCAAAGAAAAACTTTGATATTCCTCACCCAACAAAGGAAGGTTGGAGACTAACTCATAGTTGTCTTGAGGGTCCGGAAGCAGCAGTATATGTTAGGGGAAAATTAATAAATACAAATATAATTAAACTTCCTGAATATTGGGAAAAACTTGTGGATCCGAATACAATCACAATTTCGGTTACTCCAATTGGTTCCTATCATAATATTTTTGTAAAATGCTTTGATAGTAAAGAAGTTGTATTAGAATCAGCAGAAAATATTCTAGTATGCTGTTTTTATCATATATTTGGCGAAAGAATAGATACCGAAAAATTAATAGTAGAATATGAGGGAGATATAGAAGATTATCCAGGAGATAATACTGAAAGATCAATTGTTGGTTATCACTACGATAAAAAAAGTAATTTATAAAAAATGGCAGCATTTAGTACATTCACCTACGCCAAAAAGTATTTTGTTTCTGATGAAATAGAGTTTGTAACTGAGAAAGATTTAGAATTTGATATTACATATAAGATACCAGAAGATTTATTAAATATATTTTTAGACAATCTAGATGTTAGAGAAAATATAATTGTAAATGGTAGGATTGGAATTGGTACTACCCAACCACAACAAAGATTGGATGTTGCGGGAAGTGTTAAAATAGATGAAAACATTTATGATTCGGTAAATGTTCCTGGAAGAAATGGATATCAACTGTCCCGAGATGTTAATGGAATTCGTTGGATCCCTCTTATTGTCGATGGTGCTTCTCCATGCTGCGGATTTGGTACAATCGTAGGACTTTCCACATATTCGGATGGAATTTTCATTTTGGATGAAGGTGTTCCAATTTATCCGGAATAATAATTATGATCCATAAATATTTTTAACATAAACAATTACGATGCCAAATTATTTTTATGTTCAGGACCAGGGAGTATTCATACCAACAGATGATTTAGCACAAGCATTTGCAGCTATAAATTTTGTTCAGACAAATAGTCTCGGTGTAGGAACAGATACTTTAGTACCTGTCGTTAATTCTGATAATCCAAATTGGATTGCGGACATTCGTACACAAGACTTATGGGGATTTGCTGGTGCTGGTAGTTCTGCATCAATTTATAGACTGACTAATGTTGGTATAGGAACTTCGGTAGTTTTTGAGAGATTTCAAGTCGGAGGTACTGGACAAGATCTTGTTGTTACTTCTTTGGGATTTGTTGGTATTGGACTTACTATTCCAGCATTTAAATTAGATGTAAATGGAGATCTCCATGTTGTAGATGAAGTTGAATTTGATTCTACTCTAGATGTTGATGGTGCAACTACTCTCAACGATACTCTAAATGTAGATGGTGCTACTACATTACAAACAACACTTAATGTAAAAGGTGCCACAGATTTAGATACAACTCTAAATGTAGATGGTGCTACTACCTTAAATGCAACTTTAGATGTTGATTTAACTTCAAGATTGGGAGGATTAGTAACCGTTGATACTGGTATTGTACCAGACTCTGATGAGGGGGCGTATTTGGGAACTTCCGCATTGCCATTCTCTGATGCACATATTGGAGAAATTAGAATTGCTGATGGTGCTAATGATAATACTATTGATACTGCAACTGGAAACTTAAATCTTGATTCTGCAACTAATATAGTAAATGTTCAAGCAAATTTAGATGTTGATGGAACTTCTGTTTTTGATGGGACAGTTGAACTTAATTCATCTTTAATAGATGTAAACAACAGTACTGCTACTGGTAAATTTGACTATAGATTATCATCTGTAGGAACTGGAGTATCTTGGAGACCTGCTGGAGTTGAGACTCAAAATACAATTTGGGTCACTAAAGATGGTAATGACACGAACACTGGTTTACTTGAAGGTGACGCAAAATCAACTGTAGGTGGTGCTGCGGCAGTAGCAGAACCTGGAGATACAATTGTGATTCGACCAGGAGTTTATACCGAAAATAATCCAATTGGTCTTCGTACTGATGTTACAGTCACGGGGCAAGATTTGAGACTTGTTACGATTAGACCTCTTAATGTTACTAAAGATGTTTTCCATGTCAGAAGAGGATGTCTGATTGAAAACATAAACTTTGCAGGATCGAGTGTTTCTATTGCACATACCGGTTGTGGTGCCGTAGCATTCCCTCCAACTAATCCTGCAGATTATGCCGTTTCTGGGTATATTGCTCCAGGACCAGCGAATGAAGGACCGACTAATAGATGGAGAAGTCCATATATTAGAAACTGTACCAACTTTATGACGGGCAGTATTGGTATGAAAATAAATGGAAATCATGCCACTGCCTCTACACCAGGTAATGATTTGAAGTGTATGGTGTGTGATTCATTCACTCAATATAATGAAAATGGTATTGGCGTTTCAATTACAAATAATGGTTACGCTCAGTTAGTTTCTATTTTCACAATTAACTGTGATATTGGAATTTATTGTGATACTGGAGGATCTTGTGATTTAACAAACTCCAACTCTTCTTTTGGTAATTATGGTTTAAAAGCAGTTGGAATTGGTTCCACAGAATTTACAGGAACTGTAGGTACTTATCCTCCAAATAGAGGACAAACGGGTGTTGATGCTGGTAGTGATATTGTTACTTTTACGGGTATAGGAAACACAAGAAGACCTTATGACGGTCAAACACTATTCTTCAAGATAAACTTAAGTAATTATCCAGATGCTGTTGGTAGTGGTATAATTCAACAACCTATGGTTGAGGTTCAGGAAGTTAGAGTTTCATATGGCGGAAGTGATTACAGTGCTGCCGCCCCACCAACTGTTATTATTCGTGACAGTTCTGATAATTCTCAACAACCAAAAGGACCACAGGGTATTATTGCAGAGTTAAGTCCAACCGTCGATCCAGTTACCGGTGCAATCACTGCTATTGATGTTGTAAATAGTGGAAGAAATTATCTGGCAACACAAAACCTAGAAGTTTTTATTGATGGTGAACCAAGACCAGGTAAAGCAACCGCAGAAGTGGTTACAAGACCCATTTATTATGCTGTTGATTCCGCAACGGAAAATTCTGCGGGTATTACAACAGTTACATTTACCGAATTTATTCCATATCAATTATTTGGTACAGAACAAGTTTCTTTTAGAAGAATCAGTAGAATTTTAACAAGTTCACACTCTTTTGAATATATTGGAACTGGTACTAATATAAATACAGCAACACCCTTTACTGGGGGTGTTCCAATTAAGGCAAACGAAATTGTTGCTTTAGACGGAGCACAAATTCCATTTACAAGTACCGACCAAAAAGGTAATTTTGATATAGGTGAAGGTTTCCAAATCAATCAACCAACATCTACAATTAGGGGAAGAGATTTCAGTAAGGCAATACAAGCAGAAGTTACACCATTAATTCTAGCATTGAGGTAAAATATGGCAGTCGCACCACTTAATAAATTTTTGACAATTGCAGTTCCAGTTGCTCCAGGAGAGCAGACTGTATATACGGCACCTACTGGTGTTTCTGCTATTGTACTTTATGCTCAAGTATCTAATGTTGCGATTGGGAATACTTATCCAACAGTTACTTTCACACACCGAAGAAAGAGCACTTCTCAGAGAACTTTTGGGAACACGAGAAATAATAGAATTATAAAGAATGCTGAAATTCCACCAAATGATTCTCTCGTAATTATTGACGGTAGATTGGTATTAGAAAGAACCGCTATTGTTACTGACTCCATATTAATTAAAGGAACACAATCGGGAATTGTGGCGGTTTCAACTTGCCAATATACTGATACTACTGGAATCACAACAATTGTAACTGTCACTCCTCACAACTTTAATATCGGTGATGAAGTCACGATGAGTGGACTTTCATTTGCTTGTGCTGGTGGAAATTATGGAATTACTACTACAATTTTTCCATCTCCACAGCAATCTTTCACCATAGATAATATTATCGGAAGTGTGGGAACCTCTAAAACCTTTGTAACTAACGCAGGGATATCCTCTGGAATTCCCCATACATATGTAAGTGGTGGTTTGGTAGGACCACTTCAGATGGAATTTATTTGCAGCATTCTGGAAAATAGTACAACCTAATTATGCCAAAGTATCTTTCTGGACGCAGTAAATTAACACGCCAATCTGAATTAACATCAGATAGATATAGGTACTTATCTATTGAAAATGCAGAACCGAATCTTGGCGATCCTTTAGTTGGACCGTCATCAGTATCCGCAAAACCTGTTCCTGTAGGGCAACAGTTTATTATGGTTTCTGTTGAGGGAAGTACTTCCGGAGAAAGATATTGGATTCCAAATCAAGGTGGAATTATTCCGGGAACTATCAGTATTTTTAATGAAGGGAGTCTCGTAGGAGGATTGAGTAGTACTACTCAACTAAACTTGATTGGAGTGGCAATTACTGCAAAGGGATATTTAAATTTAGATTCTTCTCCTGCGACAAATGTTGATATTACTGTATTTGCTCCAGGAAATAATCAAGAAATAATATTTAACACGGCAAATGAATTTTCAACATCCACAAAATTAAAGTTTGACTCATCTAATGGATTATTAACTGCAGGAGATAGAATTATTGTAGGTGCCGGTGGAACCGTAATTACCACAACTGGTGTTGGTTCTGTCGGAATTGGTACTACGAACCCAACACAAGAACTTCATCTTCAAGGAGATCTTAGACTTACCGGAACAATTTATGATTTTACTAATCAACCAGGAAGTAATACTCAACTTTTAGTAAAAAATAATTTTGGTGGATTGACTTGGGTAGATCAAGGCACAATTAGAGCAGGGGCAGGTGGTACATATCAAAATATTCAATTTCATAATAATGTTGGATTGGTTGGTGGTGCTTCTAATTTTGTATTTGATGAAGTTAATAATCGTATAGGTATTGGAAGCACTCAACCAAAAGTATTGCTGGATGTCTTGGGGATATCTAGTTTTAAGGGCGGAACAACGATTGATAATCTTAATGTAACCGGTGTTACAACAACTTTAACTCTTGCGGTATCGGGAACAACGACCACCAGAAATCTTCAGGTCACCGGAGTTACGACGATTGGATTTGTTACCGGAACAAGTGCATTCTTTACTGGAATCGTAACCGCAACTAAGTTTGTGGGTGAACTTAATGTATCTCAACTTTATGTAACTGGAGTATCAACATTTTTACAGAAAGTTAATATCAATAGTGATTTGGGTATAACTGGAATTACCACTCTGAATAGATTAAATGCAACTGGAGTATCAACCTTTTCAACTGTTGATATAAATGGCGGCGAAATTGATGTTACAAGAATTGGAACTCAAAATCTAAATGTATCCGGAGTAGGAACTTTTAATTCTCAGGTTAATGTTAATGACTTAAATGTGACTGGAGTTGGAACATTCGACAACATTAAAATATACGAAAATAATATTGAAACTATTGTTGGAAATCTTATTTTAGATTCCAGTGCCGGTACAACTCAGATTAATGATGCCGTTTATGTAAATGACATAACTCAATCTATTAGTAAGGATACCGGATCGATTGTTACCGAAGGTGGTGTTGGAATTGAAAAAAATCTAAACGTTGGTGGAACTGTCGGATTAAGTTCATCACTGAAAGATTTTTATGGAAATGTAGGTGCTGGTGGTAGTGTCCTCATTTCTACTGGTGTTGGAGTAAGTTGGACCACTCCATTTGCTGCCGGTCTTCAAGGTCTTCAAGGTACTCAGGGTACTCAAGGTCTTCAGGGTACTCAAGGTACTCAAGGTCTTCAGGGTCGCCAAGGTACTCAGGGTCTTCAGGGAATAGCGGGACAAAATGCCGGTCAAGGTACTCAAGGTACTCAGGGTACTCAGGGTCTTCAGGGTACTCAAGGTATAGCAGGACAAAATGCCGGTCAAGGTACTCAGGGTACTCAGGGTCTTCAGGGTACTCAGGGTCTTCAGGGTACTCAAGGTATAGCAGGACAAAATGCCGGTCAAGGTACTCAGGGTACTCAAGGTCT
>Ga0208439_1000441_pt1 | contig 14708 bp, 17 predicted proteins | sample ColrivemetaGS703_FD_187621 | JGI IMG/M metagenome (GOLD analysis project Ga0208439, IMG submission 187621) | Estuarine microbial communities from the Columbia River estuary - Freshwater metaG S.703 (SPAdes) (version 2) | ecosystem: Environmental > Aquatic > Marine > Intertidal zone > Estuary ...
TTTATTTTTCGTCGGCCTCTATGGCATGACCATCTTTCGGGCAACTGTCCGAGAGAAAAGCAATCGCATTGTAGAAGTGTTGCTCGCCAGTGTACGCCCGCAGCAGCTCATGCTGAGCAAAATTGCTGGAATTGGTTTGGTGGCACTCTTGCAGCTTTTTGGCTGGGTACTCATGTTGACGCTGGGCTTTGTGCTCCTGCGCGAGACCCTTTTTGTGGATATTTTAGACCCAAGCCATTGGGGGCAAGGAGGTCCAGAGCGCCTCAACCCGCTATCTACGTTGGTGTTTGAGCAACTCAATTTACCTTTTTTATTGCTGCATTTTCTTGTGTTTTTTGCCGCGAGTTTTCTGTTTTATGGGGCGCTTTTCGCGGTGTTGGGCGCGCGCAGCAGCGCCGACGCCGACGGCCAGCAGTTTTTGCTGCCGCTGATTTTTTTAGTGTCCTTTGGTATTTTCGCCGGCATTTACGCTATTTATTACCCCAACACCACACTTGCAAACGTCATGACTTACTTGCCGTTCAGCTCTCCTGTTTTGGCCTTCATCACTTTGGCCAAGGGTGCTAGTGTAAGCGCCTACACAACGGTATTGCTGAGTTTAGTCGTTTTATTGGCGAGCGCACTGCTCTTGCTCAAGCTCGCAGGTCGTTGGTACAAAAACTCCATCCTTAAGTTTTAGAACATGCACAGGGCCGTCATCGATTTGGGTACCAACACCTTCAATCTGCTGATCGCCGATACCCAAACACGTCAAGTCTTATTTCAAACCAAAGAAGGCGTGGCGCTCGGCATGGGCGGCATCAACGAAAAACGCATTAGTGACGAAGCCATGGTGCGCGCTCTTGAGGCGCTGCGTCAGTTCAAGGCACATTGCCTGCAATGGAAAGTTCAAGAAATTCGAGCAATCGGTACTTCCGCACTACGCGATGCCAAGAATGCGCCAGACTTTTTACAAAAGGTTTTTATCGAATTACAAATTTCAATTCAAATCATTTCGGGTCTTCAGGAAGCTGATTTGATTTACAAAGGCGTTCAGTTGACCTACGATTTTGCGCAACCCGCCCTCATCATGGACATCGGTGGAGGGTCAACAGAATTGATTGCTGCAACAAACGAGGGCCCTTACTTGGCGCAATCTTTCGATATCGGGGTCTCGCGTCTTTTTCAGGCTTTCGATTTTTCAGATCCTTTTTCCGATGCTGATATTCACAACGTAGAAGCTTTCTTAGCTCAAAAATGCGGGACTTTTTTCAAACAAAAGTTACCTCAAATACTCATCGGTTCATCTGGTAGTTTTGAAACATTTTATGAGTTAATGGAGGAGCGCATTTTTAATTCAAAAAGCGATTCAGTTGAGGTAGATTGCAATCGATTCATACACATGCTCGAGCAAATTATGGCTTCCACCCAGGCCGAGCGCGACCAAAATCCGCACATCATTGCCATCCGAAAAAAGATGGCACCACTTGCCGCAATCAAAACCCGTTGGGTCTTGCGGCAGGCCAACATCCAACAGATTTATATTTCACCTTATTCCTTGAAAGAAGGGGTATTATTTGGCAAATGAAAACATATAGTAACTTACTCTACCTTTTTTTGTCATTTTTAGCCTTTGGGCAGTCGGATTACGATGTGCTCCACTATGATTTAAATATCATTCTGAGCAAAGATTCCAAACAAATTCAATTGAATGAAGCACTGCAAATTAGACTTTTAGCACCAACAAGTCAATTGATTTTAGATTTAATGGCCCCTCATCAGCAAAAGCCAGGCATGAAAGTAAGGAGCGTAACGGCGCCTTATCAAAATGTCAAATGGCAGCAAACCGCTGAGCAGTTGTTGATAGAGCTTCCTGCCCAATTGCAAAAAGGCGACATCCAACTTTTCATTCAAATGAGTGGCGAGCCAAGCGATGGCCTGATCATGAACGACAACAAATATGGCGACCCAACATTCTTTGCCGACAACTGGCCCAATCGGGCGCATTATTGGTATGCCTGCAATGATCATCCATCGGATAAAGCCACCTATACTTTTTTGGTAGAGTCACCAAGTATTTATCAGGTGGTTGCCAATGGAAGCTTAATGTCTAAAACACCAAAACCCGAACGCAATGCCGTCTTATGGCACTACGCCATCAATGAACCTATTCCAACAAAGGTTGCTGTTGTGGGTGTTGCCGATTTTGCAAGTCGCCGCTATGCATCAAGCGCCGATATTCCGATCAATGGTTTTGTTTACCCGCAAGACAGCATACGTGCCCTTGCTTCTTTTGAAGTAGCGCCAACCATTTTGAAATTCTATCAAACTTTAATAGGTCCGTATCCATTTGCAGAACTCAATCATGTGCAATCTACCACGCGCTACGGCGGAATGGAAAACGCAGGCTGCATCTTCTACGATGAAAATTCCTTGAGTGCCGATTTGCGCAGCACCCACCTCATTGCCCACGAGGTAGCGCATCAGTGGTTTGGCAATGCTGTCAGTGAAGCAGACTGGCAACATCTCTGGCTCAGCGAGGGTTTTGCAACCTACCTGACCAATATGTACATTGAGCAGTTTGAGGGTAAAAGTGCTTTTTATACGCAACTTGATAGGGATAGAATACGGATCTTCAATCTCTACAACAACGGATTTCATCAACCTTTGGTAGATTCCTTGACACCCAACCTTTTGGAACGCCTCAATGCCAATGCGTATCAAAAAGGCGCATGGGTTTTGCATATGCTCCGCCACGAAATGGGCGATTCTTTATTCAAGCTGGGCTTGCAACAATTTTACACGACCTATAAATACCAAAACGCCACTTCTCAAGATTTTGTGCATCTCATGGACAGTCTTTGCCCCAAAGATTTGGCGCCATTTTTCAATCAATGGTTGTATCAAGTAGGGCACCCGCAATTGAAAACGCGCTATTTCATGAAAAAGGGCATTTGGTATTTCGAAGTCATTCAAGTACAAGATGAACTCTTTACGTTTCCGTTCCAATTGAAAGTGAGTTCAGACGTAGCGGCACCTGATTTAATTGAATTTCAGGTTACAAAGCGCAAGCAGCAATTTGAAATTCCAAAAGAACTCACCGGACATGAAGTTCAAATCACGATAGATCCGCATATGCATTTGTTATTCGAGCGGGTAGAGTAAATCCCTTTTCTCATTTTAGAACATGTTCTAAATTAATTACTTGATGGGTTTGTTTTTTTTGGGTTTACTTACTTTTACTTTGATAACCCTAATGACCCTTATATTGATATGAAAAATTTACTCTCCATTCTTTTTGTTCTTGTTTCAACTTTTGCAAGTGCTCAACTTACCAATGGCCTCATTGCCTTGTTTCCTTTTGATCAGAACTATAACGACCTCAGTTCAAATCAAATCTTACTCAATCCAACAGGAACTAGCTTTACCTCAGATAGATCAGGGGTTCCAGGGCAGGGACTAGCGCTAGGTAATCAGAATTATATCACTTTTGCGGATCCTTCGATAAAAGTGCAATTACCAATAACGATGTCTGTTTGGGTAAATATTCAGTCATTCTCTACTTTCAATACCATCTTAATGAGTGACAACGTTTACAATAATTATTATGGTTATTGGCTAAATATTGCTGGAAGTACAGGGCAAGTAGGTGTTCACATCGCTGGAGGTTTAGGTGGTGCAAATTCCGGCAACCGACGATCGTTTCTTACCAACGATGGATTGACCCTCAATACATGGCATCATATTGTGGCTATTATCAACGGTGCTCAAGATATGCAGATCTACATCGACTGTCAATTACAAAACGGCACTTATTCTGGCACTGGTTCTACAAACATGTTGTATTCCAACGCAGATTCGGGAATTGGCTATTATATCGGAAATTCAACAAATACGAACGGTGCCTTCTTGCAAGGTAGCATGGATCAATTTGCTATTTGGAATCGCATACTTACGCCAGCAGAAATTTTAAGCCTCTGCGATAAGTCAAATACCTTGACAATTGATGAGAAGGATTTACAATTGAGTTTAGCTCCCAATCCTTTTAACGATGAGGTAGTTCTTACTTGCACTCAACCAGGTGTCTATTCAATTTTTGATCTTCAAGGTAAATTGCTACAAAGTGGCACCGTAGACGGTCAGGGCCAACAGCTCCTCAATCTTTCACATTTGAGTTCAGGAAGCTATTTGTTTGAGCTTTCCCAAAATGGAAGCGTTCAATCCAAACAAATTATCAAACTATAAAACTTACTGGTAATCGGAGTCGTCAAAAGACTTTGAACTATCGGCAACCATGGATTTGATCACCATGATTTCGTCTTCGTTGAGGTAGCGCCATTGACCCACCGGAAGATCGAGTTTGATGTTCATGATGCGGATGCGCTTGAGCGTAGCTACGCGGTAGTCAAAGAATTCGCACATGCGGCGTATTTGGCGATTGAGCCCTTGCGTCAGAACAATCCGAAAGGTAAAGGCATCGATTTGGCGTACATCGCAGCGGCGGGTTTTGGTGCCTAAAATGGGTACGCCTTGGCCCATTTTGCGAATGAAATCTGGGGTAATGCGTTTGTTAACCCGCACCAAGTATTCTTTTTCGTGGTTGTTGCGCGCACGCAATATTTTATTGACAATATCGCCGTCGTTGGTCAAGAATATTAGCCCTTCGCTGGGTTTGTCTAGCCTTCCGATCGGAAAAATACGTTTTGGGTGATTGATGTAATCAATGATGTTGTCTTTTTCGCGGACGTGGTCGGTGGTGCAGACAATCCCGACAGGTTTGTTGAAGGCAATATAAATGAAATCTTCTTGGGGCGCACCTACAGGTTCGTCGTCTACGGTGACAACATCTCCGGGCATGACTTTGGTGCCCATTTCGGGTACCTGCCCATTGATCATGACCCTTCCGCGTTCAATGAGTTGGTCTGCAGCCCTGCGCGAGCAATAGCCAACTTCACTAAGGTATTTATTGATGCGGATGCCTTCTGTTTGGTCCATAACCGGTTTTGATTCGGTGGCAAAGGTACAGAATTTTGAAGGCCTTGGCTACTAATTCCTAAAAACAGATGCGGGCTCCAGTTTGGTGATGCGGCGGATGGCAAATAAAGTTCCTGAAATACTGATGACGGCCGTGATGACGAAAAAGCCAAATTTGATGGCGGGTGAGAAAGTAAAGAGCGTGCCGGCGTTGGCAATGCCGTTTCTGAAGCCTTCGATCAAAGCATAACCAATTAAAAAACCGACGATGGCGTAGAGGGTGGCTTGCATCAGGATGAGCTTTCTGATGTAGCCGTTGGTAGCGCCAATAGCTTTAAGCGTACCGTAGTCTTTGATGCGGTCAATCGCTGCAGAGTAGAGGGTGAGCCCGATGATGATGAAGCCCGAAATGAGGGCGAAAATAATGAGTGTCCCGAATGAAAAGGCGATACCGCTGGACTTAAGTACCGTCAGGATGGTCTGGTTTTTAAATTCTTTCGGCATCCAGGCCTTGACTCCCGGAATATTCGCATTGATCAATTTCACGACCTTTTCCATGTTTTGGGTTTTGTCTACTTCCACTAAAAATGCGGAGGTCTTTGAACCCGAAACGTTGCCTAAGAAACGCGCGCGGTCTATGGTGGTGTAGGAAATGAGCCCGCCGCCAAAAGAGCGTGCGCCTTTGGTGAGCGCGGCAATCCGCACTTGTTTGTTATTGAGTTCGAAGTAGTCGCCTTTTTTGGGGCTGCCCAGTGCTTTGGCGTCGAAGAAGTCTACCGAAACAGCGCCATCCGAAATCAGGTCTTGGGGGCCCCCGTCAAAAAAAATACCTTGCTGTATACCATTAAACTCCGGGAGTTCAACACCCACAATACTTAGGCCAGCCGCGGTGCCGTCGGGGAAGCGCGCCGCGCCACTTGCAAGCACAAATTGGTGCGCTTTTTTGATGTGAGGTAAACTTTCCATTTCAAAGCCGAGGCGCACATCAATAGGGGCGAGCGCATTGACGTTCTCGGTTTTGTTGTCGGTAACCCAGATGTAGCCATCATTGACGCGCACAAAATAACACATGGCGTTAGTCAGGAAGGTGAAGATGCCTGTTTGTTGCCCCACCAAAAAGATGGAAATAATGACACCAAACAAGGCACCAATGCTCTTGGGCTTATCGAATTTGATGAATTTAAGGGCAGTGCGCAGTAATTGCATGGCTTATAAAGAAATGATGCATTCTACTCGGCTGCCAATCAATACCGCATCGGGTTGGTCTATGCGCACGCGCACTTCTCTGACCCTACGGTCCTCGAGGTTGTCTGCGCGGTCATTGAAAATTGATTTTTTGGACAAAAACGGCGCGCAATATACAACCGTCCCGGAACTGAGCTTTTCTTTTGTTCCTTGAATGTTTATGTGAACACGTTGGCCTTTCTTGACTTTCATGGCAAACAGCTCGTCTACTTCTGTGGTGGCGATGAGGTCTCCTTTTGGTGCAAAATCAGCGAGTTTGCTGCCAATACCAACAGCTTGCCCCATTTTGACATCCCAATTCAAGACCATGCCATCTGCAGGTGCGTAGATATTCTTTTTGTCGAGGAGTTTTTGCGCGTAATTGCGTTCGGTCTGAACTTCTTCGATAGCAGCTTGGGCCTCTGCCAAATCTGCCTTGGCAATAGCGAGGTCTGCTCTCAAATTGTTATAGATACTTTCGGAGTCAAAAGCTGCTTTTTCGGTGCCTGCTTGTGCATCGGCCAAGCGACGGTCGCGTTTGCGTTCGGTATCTGCTAAACTGATCTTAAGTTCGATGGCCGCAATTTTGGCTTCTAAACTTTTGACGCGCTGCTTGCGAGTGGCCAAGCGGGCATCGCTTTGCTGGATTTGAGCTGCGTCTACGCTTTGGTCAAGGGTGAGTAGGAGCGTGCCTTTTTTCACCATTTGTCCTTCTTGCACATGAATTTGTACAATTTTACCTGCACTTTCGGCTCCGAGTGGGCTGATTTTGCCAGCTGGTTCTATGCGCGCAATGCCGATGATTTGCTCAATTTTGTCAACCTTGTATTTTTCAACTTTGACTTTCTTTTCTTCCTTTCCTCCGCAAGAATTAAGGGCTACGAACAAAACGATAGGGGTGAGAATTTTTAAATACATATCAATGAATGGCTAATTTTTGTGAAAGGTCTTGTTTGGTGATTTCTTTGGCAAAGCCTCCATCTACTTCAATGATGCGGTCTGCGTATTGGATCAGTCGGGGGTCGTGGGTAACGACACACACCGCCTTGCCGTTGCGGGCGAGGTTCACGAGCTCTTGCATCACGGTAGAAATCGAGTTGGCATCTAGCGAGGCGGTGGGCTCATCGCAGAGCACGAGCTGCGGGTCGGTGACTAAAGCGCGCGCAATGGCCACGCGTTGTTGCTGGCCGCCAGAAAGTTGTTTGGGTAAATTGCCTTTGCGATCGAGCATCCCGACGAGTTCGAGTGCAGCCAATGCTTTTTGCTTGGCCTCGGCTCTTGGTAATTTTTTGAGCTGCAAGGGCATCATGACGTTGTCTAGGGCGTTGAGCGGTGCAATGAGGTTGAAACTCTGAAAAACAAAGCCAATGGTATGCAAACGCAGCGCGGCGAGTTGGTTTTGATTGAGTTCATTTACAAATTGCTCCTTGACCCAAAGTTGGCCATAAGAGGGGTAAATGACACAGCCCAGCAAAGAGAGTAGAGTGGTCTTGCCAGAACCCGAGGGCCCGATGATGAGCAAGAGCTCTCCGGACCTGATTTCGAGATCTACAGGTTGCAGCGCAACAATGGTTTGGTCGCCGACTTGGTATTCTTTGCCTACGCCGGCAAGTTTGGCTATCGGATTCATGAGAATTTGAGTAAGCGTTTGATCCAGCCCATTTTAGTGATGGTATAAGGCGGATACTTCAAAGGTACTTCAAATAAGCGGGGTTTTTCGAAAACTGATTTCCGATGTGAAAATGTATCAAAGCCTGCCTTGCCGTGATAACTGCCTGTGCCGCTTTGCCCAACACCGCCAAATGGCAAATTCGGGTTGGTGATGTGCATAATGGCATCATTGATGCAACCGCCACCAAAAGAAAGTTGACTTAGCCAACCTGCTTGTTCGGCTTTGTTATTGGAAAACAAATAAGCCGATAATGGTTTTTCGTGGTCTTGAATGTAGTTGAGCGCGACTTCAAAATGAGTGTAAGGAAGCAAAGGAAGAATTGGACCGAAGATTTCTTCCTGCATGATGGGATCTTCTAAACTAATGTCTCTGAGGAGCGTTGGTTCTATGGTTCGGGTATTTCGATCGACCTTTCCTCCGTATGAAACTTTTTCTTTTTGAATGAGTTGCTCCAAACGCGCTAAATTCCGTTCATTGATGATTTGCACGTAGTTTTTGTTTGCAAAAGTGTATTGATTTTTTTCAATTTCTTGTTGCAATAAAACCAGGCATTCTTGGTAAATGCTTTCATGGACAAAAACGTAGTCAGGAGCAATACAGGTTTGCCCTGCGTTCAAGAATTTGGCCCAAACCAAACGCTTGATGGCGGTCGGCAAGTCGGCGCTCGGCGTCAAGATTGCAGGGCTCTTGCCACCTAGTTCCAGGGTTACGGGGGTGAGGTGCTTGGCCGCAGCCTGATACACAATGCGCCCCACAGCGGGGCTGCCGGTAAAAAAGATTTTGTCAAAACGTTCCTGGAGCAAGGCAGTGGTTTCTTCTACGCCGCCTAAAACTACTGTAAAAAGTTGCGGGTCAAAGTATTGCGATACTAGGTCTGCCATGCACTGCGCGCTGTTGGCGGCAAGTTCAGAGGGCTTTAAAATTACAGTATTGCCCGCTGCGAGTGCTGCAATTGCGGGTGCAAAAGACAACTGAATCGGGTAGTTCCAGGCGCCGATCACCAAACAGACCCCCAAAGGTTCGGGCACCATGAAAGACTTGCCAGGCAAATTGACCAAATTGGTGCGCACTTTTTGCGCTTTCATCCATTTGGGCAACGCGCCCAAAGCCTCATCGATATCTTTGATCAAAATAGCCCATTCCGTCAAAAAAGCTTCGTGCTCAGACTTCTGAAAATCGGCATGTACAGCCGCATAAATCTTTGCTTCGTTTTCTTGGAGCAGCTGCTTGAAGCGCTGCAAAGCACTTTTGCGCGCGGCGAGCGTTTTGGTATGTTGGGCCTTGAAATAGCTGCGTTGATTGGCGAGTAGGTCGGAGAAATGCATGTCTGTAAGTTTGAACTAAAGTTAAAACACCTGAAGCACAAAAGGGTTTAAATTTTATATATTTGATAAAAAATTATTATACATGAAATCCACCAAAATCACCTACTGGATCACCACCATCCTCCTTTTTTTAATGGAAGGCCTCATGCCAGCACTCACTTCTCAATCCGAAATGGCCAAGGAAAGCATCGCTCACTTGGGTTATCCGGCATATTTTGGCATCGCGCTCACTTGTTTTAAAGTACTCGGTGCCCTTACCTTGATCATTCCTCAAATCCCTGGCCGTCTCAAAGAATGGGCTTACGCTTGTTTTTTCATCGAGTTTTTGTTTGCATCCATCAGCCACGCAGCTGTCGACGGCATTAATGGTGAAACATTCATTCCTTTGATCGCAGTTGCTGTTTTACTGTTGTCGTATACATCTTACCACAAGTTACAGCAACAATAATTCATGCAGGACCAGCCCAATAATCCGCTGCACGGCGTCAAGTTAGCCGATATGTTAGATGCCTTGGTAGAGAACTACGGTTGGGAGCACATGGCCTTCAAGGTCAACATCAATTGCTTCAAAATTGATCCGTCGATCAAATCGAGTTTGGTTTTTCTGCGTCGTACTGCCTGGGCTAGAAACAAAGTGGAGGCGATGTATTTAGAAATGATGCGCAAGAAATGACTACCACTTACTACCAAGATTTCGACGCCGAGCAAAAGCAGATTTGTGAAAGTCTTCATGCGCTCATCTCAGCCAAGCTGCCTTCGGCCGAAAACAAGATTTGGCATGCGCACCCCGTTTGGTTCCTAGACGGCAACCCAATTGTGGGTTTCAGCAAACAAAAGAAAGGCATCCAGCTCATGTTTTGGAGCGGTGCCGATTTCGACGAACCCGGTTTGGTAGTGCGCGCAGGCAAATTCAAAGACGCCGCTATTTGCTATCAAAACAGCTCCCAAATAGACCAAGAGATGCTCGTGCGCTGTCTCGAAAAATCCGTAACTATCCAGTGGGATTACAAAAACATTGTGAAGCGAAAAGGGCAGTTACTGCGTTTGTTTCAGGCTGTTCTGCTCGCTATTATGCTGCTGTCTTTTCGTTCAGACAACCTGCCAACAGATTTTCAAGCACTTCTGACCCGCGCGCAAATGACTTTCGATGCGCCGCCAAAGCTTGTCATGCAACAATGCATCGAGAACAGGCAGATGAACTACGAATACGCCCTCAAGCATCCCAAAAAGAAATTTGAAATTCGCTACGCCATTCGTCCGCTGGATATCCAAATTGAAAAGCACAAAGAATGGGAAAAAAACAAAAAGCCTGGCGATATTTCCATCCACCCCAACAAGCTTTACAATCCCATGCTGCAGGCCACACTCCTGAACATCTCTGGTGGCCAACTCCCCGATATCAACGCTTTCGGTAAAGCTGCAGTAGCCAAAGAATTCAACGCAGACTGGGGCGCAACCGCATTTGCCAGCCTCGACAAAGAATTTGGTCAAGACTACAAGTATTGCCTCGTCGTAGCCTTGCACAAAGACAACGTTGCAGACGCCTACATCTTCTATTTAGCCAACGACCGCAATGTGATTCTCAAAAATATGGAGCCAGCATTCCATGCGTTGAGGTTTAAGTGATTGAAATCAGCACCCTACAACCCCAACTTCTTATATCCCTCAAAAACCTTTGATGTTTCAAAGTAAAGAACTGTGTTTGTTCACAAACTAAATGCCTTAAACTTTTTTTCCTGTTCTTCAAAATAAATACTTACTTTAGACGTTAGTAACGCAAAACGATATGAATGATCAAATCTTTTAGCGATAAAGAAACAGAAAAGGTATGGAACGCAATTCGATCTAAAAAATTGCCAAGCGAAATTCAAGAAGTGGCAAGACGTAAACTCAGAATGTTGAACAGTGCTCAAGACATAAATGATTTAAGGATTCCACCTTCAAATCGTTTGGAAAAACTAAAAGGTTTACAAGCTGATTTCTATAGCATTCGCATAAATGACCAATGGAGAATTGTTTTCCAATGGATTCAAAATGATGCATTCCATATTCGAATCGTAGATTATCATTAAATTAAAGACATGAGCAAACTAAAAAACATACATCCCGGCGAAATCTTACAAGAAGAGTTCTTGCACCCAATGCAAATTTCCGCTTACCGATTGGCAAAAGAAACCTTTTTGCCACAAACACGCATATCAGAGATTATCAAAGGCCGAAGAAGAATTACTGCAGACACGGCCTTGCGTTTTGCTAAGTATTTTGGTACTAGTGCAAAGTTTTGGCTTGGCCTGCAAGACGACTACGATTTAGAGGAGGAGAAGTCACAGAAATCAAGAGAATTCACAAGCATTAAGCCCCACAGCGGAGCAAATGCTTTATAAGCTTAATTTGATCTACAACCCCAACTTCTTATATCCCTCAAAAACCTTTGATGTTTCAAAGTAATAGGTCTTCTTTTTGCCGTCTACTTTGACATTCATTTGGTCGCAGAGGTGGCGCTTTTCTTCTGTGATACTTTGTTCGAGCAATTGCGCATCGATCATGGTCAGAATAAAATACTCTTCTTCTACCTGAATCACGGGCCAAGCAGTAGCACAAGTTTGGCCGTCGCCATTTTTGACGATGGAATTGAGTAGGCCAAATTGTATTGTTTTGTATTTGGCCGCATTGATGGTGTCGCCCACAATTTTATAGGTCTGGCGTAAAATTTTATGTGCCAACATATTGGTGTAATCGATGCTGAGCATTTGTTTAGTGGTCGAAATGATATCCGAATAAGCGCTTTTCTCCATCTGGCTATACATGGCTTTTTTCAGGCTGTCAAGTTCTCTTAATTTTCCGGATGCCACCCGAAACTGCTCACTTTCGATAAAACTGTAACGGAAAGCCAAATAATCGATATCGGTTTGGCCGTTTTCAAGTTGCTGAACCGTTTTACTAAAATCGTCGTCAAATGAAGGTACAATTACTTGTGGTTGCACTTGCCCAAAAGAAAATGCTGTCGTAAAAGTGAGTAGGAGTAGGCCTAAAAAGCAAAGGTTGAAGCGGAGCAATTTTTCTGTCATCTGATTGATTTTGTTTAAATTTAATTAAAATGCTGTTAGTGCGGATTGCAATAGCATAGATGCGATAACGCAGCATTAATTTCCAACCTTTACCGGCTTATAGTAGCTCCAAGCAAAATTCACCAATTCAACAACGCTGGCTGTCTCCGTATTTTCTATTAAAATATTTCTAATCGGAAGTTCCTGGTCCATGAAGTAAACCTCATATTTCCAGCCGTCGATAACTAAATATTCAGGATCAGGTGCAATATGATTGCTTTCAATCCGCATGATTTGATCAATTTGCCCATTGATGTAGGCTATTGCGGTCGAGTCAAGAACATATTCGTAACAGAATTCCTCCTTATTTTTGAACATCTTTTGAAGCAGTATTTTGTTTTGCATGAATGTAGCATTGAAACCCTCCTCGACACCTACACCTGACCATTTGATCAGCAATTTGTGCTTAATCGCTGGTTTTTGGCTCTTGACATTTGTAGTGTTTTTTACGCCAAAAAAACTGAATAACGCGAAGAAAATAAATAGGGAAGTTTTCATAGGCTATGTGCTAAACACTGCACTTACAATCTGATGAACACCAATACCTGCTGCAACTCAGTTTCATTCACCGCACAACGCAAAACGGATGTATCCATGAGGCGAATTGCTTTTTTGATTTCCTCATCTCTAAATGGATCTATTCCTCTTGAAATCCTGATATCCATTAGCTCCAAATTTGAATTGACAAAAAATGAAGCAATCAACAATCCTTGCGCATGAAATACTTCGTCTACCGAATTGATATTTTCTAATACCGTGATGTTTATGGCAGCAAAGCAAGTAGAATCGATCTGATAAAAGGGCCTGAAATGAAGTATTCTTTCTCCCTTCAAATTAAAATAGTGAATGCTATCTACTGTAGACGCTTGCGAATAGAATACTTTTTGTTCTAAAATACCATCGGTGTCGTATTCCAAGCAGGGGCCTTTGCGCTGCTGACAATTGCAGCTATTTTCTAAATCCTTCAAATCAATTTGTTGCGCATGGAATTCAAAGCAAAGACTGAAGAGTATGAGAAAAAGATTGATATTCATTTGATTTGCATTTGCACCGGTTTGGAAACTTAACGGAATTTGGATGGGAAAATAACGTGAGACTTTAAATTTAGTAAATTCAACAGATTATTTCTTGCGCTCTCTGCAGAATGAATGTGCATCAGTTGTTGGGAGGTGAGAAAACACTTAGAAGTTGAAATAATGAACAAACTTTTTGAACTTATTTTCTGGCTCAAAATAGCTCAGGTTTTTCAGGCAAATGACATCAAGTCTTACGATGAAATTGTTGGAGAAGAGGAGCCAGCCGACTAAACATTTCCTCCCAACTCTTGTTACAAATTTAAATCTCCACACATGCGCAATAGCGGTTATGTATTCACGCCTTATCAAGCGCCAGAGCTCTCTGACTTTGAGCGCTTGTTTGATATTTTTAGCGAACTCATTGTGCATACTTCGGGCGATGTAGATGAAGCGCTGGAGTGGCTCAATGTCTTGGATAAGGAATACAGCCTGACCAACGACAAATACACCATGGACGACTTCATCGAGGACCTCAAGAAAAAGGGATATTTGCGCGAAGAAATTTTGCCCGACGGAAAAGGCCAGATGAGCGTAACGGCCAAGACCGAACGCATTTTGCGCAAAAATGCGATGGAGCAAATCTTTGGGAATATCCGCAAGAGTGGGCGAGGGCAGCACAAATCCAAAAAGAGTGGGTTAGGAGACGAAGCTACCGGTGAGTTTAGAGATTTTCAGTTTGGCGATGCGCTCGAAAATATTTCGATTACAGAGAGCCTGAAAAACGCGCAGATCAATCATGGTGTAGGGGAGTTCCGGCTTACCGAACAAGATTTAGTGGTTGAAGACACCCACCACCAATCGCAGATGAGTACGGTGCTTATGATCGATATTAGCCACAGCATGATCCTCTACGGCGAAGACCGCATCACGCCCGCCAAAAAAGTAGCCATGGCGCTGGCAGAGCTCATTACCACGAGTTATCCGAAAGATACCCTAGACGTAATTGTCTTTGGCAACGACGCCTGGCCAATAAGCATCAAAGATTTGCCGTATTTGAACGTTGGGCCCTACCACACCAATACGGTTGCTGGCCTAGAGCTCGCTATGGATATCTTGCGCAGAAAACGCAATACCAACAAGCAAATTTTCATGATTACCGACGGCAAGCCGAGTTGCTTGCGCTTGCCAGATGGTCAATACTACAAAAACAGCAATGGCCTAGATGACTACATCGTAGACAAATGCTACACCATGGCGGCGCAAGCCCGCAAAATGCACATCCCGATCACCACCTTCATGATTGCCCAAGATCCGTATTTGCAGCATTTTGTGGACGAATTCACGAAGTCCAACAAAGGGAAGGCCTTTTTTACCGGATTGAAAGGCTTAGGTGAAATGATTTTCCACGACT
>Ga0208439_1000443_pt1 | contig 14654 bp, 13 predicted proteins | sample ColrivemetaGS703_FD_187621 | JGI IMG/M metagenome (GOLD analysis project Ga0208439, IMG submission 187621) | Estuarine microbial communities from the Columbia River estuary - Freshwater metaG S.703 (SPAdes) (version 2) | ecosystem: Environmental > Aquatic > Marine > Intertidal zone > Estuary ...
TTTGAAATAAAGAATCTTGCTGCTGAGCCAAAGCCAACTCGCCACTGCGCATGCGAATGATTTCTAATTGCTCATCTAAGGCGCGCTTGAACTCTTTTTTGAGCAGTGCTGCATCTTGTTCAGATAGTTGGCTACTGACTGCCCCCAATTGATTTTGCAAACGCAAAGCCCCATTGTAAGGGATGGCCTGGCTAAGCGTAATGTTATTGTCTTTGTTATAAGCTGAATTGAATTGCCCCACCATAAAAGACGCAGATAAAGCCTGCCAACCTGCTGCACCTTCGCCCAAACTTTGCTGGCGCTGGGCTTCGAGTACTTCTGCTTTGATTTGCCCGTTTTGATCGAGGAGCATTTGATATAGTTGCGCATCTGTAAATTTTTGTTGTCCAAAGGCAGAGGAGCTTAGGGCAAGCAATACAATTAATGTGGGCGCCTTTTTTCTGCGCAAGCGCAAAGGCTTTTCGAAAAGCACATACAACAAAGGCAAGATAAACAAAGTGAGAATTGTTGCACTAATGAGGCCCCCAATTACAACCGTTGCGAGCGGTTTTTGAACCTCAGCACCGCTGCCGAGAGAAAGTGCCATGGGCAAAAAGCCTAAAGAAGCAACTGTTGCTGTTAGGAGTACAGGCCGAAGTCTGTTGGCGGTTCCACGCAATACAACTTGTAAAATAGGTGCTCCGGTCTTTCTTAATGTATTGAATTCAGCAATTAGAACTATACCATTAAGCACCGCCACACCAAAGAGCGCAATAAAACCAACTCCGGCAGAAATTGAAAAAGGCATGCCTCTCATATACAAGGCAATAACACCTCCTATTGAAGCTAAAGGTATAGCTGAATAAATAAGCGCAGCTTGTTTCACGGATTGAAAAGTGAGGTACAACAAAAAGAAAATCAAAAGCAAAGAAATGGGAACGGCAATGAGCAAGCGCGCACGGGCATGGATCAAGTTTTCAAAGGTGCCCCCAATTTGCGGAAAATAACCCGTTTCAAAATCAATTTGCTGATCCATTTTTTGCTGGAGTTCTTTTACGATACTTTCTACGTCGCGGCCGCGCACATTGAAACCTACAATAATGCGCCTTTTAGCGTCGTCGCGTTGGATTTGATTGGGGCCATTTTCAATTTGTATAGATGCCAACTCCGCTAAAGCAATTTCTTGCCCCGCAGCGTTGCTTACGTATAATTGCTTGATATCCGTAATGGCCGAGCGGTCAGCCTGGCGCAATTTAACCACCAATTGAAATTTGCGTTCCCCTTCAAAAACATAACCCGCAATTTGTCCGGCAAATCCTAAATTGACCGCACGATTGACTTCTTCGATAGTCACTTGATAGCGGGCAAGCGCGTCGCGGTCATAACGCACAATAAGTTGAGGCAAACCAGAGAGCTCCTCTACGTAGACATCTTGAACACCGGTAATGCTTTTTGATATGGTTCCTATTTGTTTGGCGTAAGCAGAAAGTTTGTCGAAATCTTCACCATATACTTTGACCACGACATCTTGCTTGGCGCCTGTCATAAGCTCATTGAAACGCATTTGAATAGGTTGCTGAAAACCAAATGATACACTTGGTAATTCTTCTTCAAGAACAGCTTGCATTTTTGCTGCAAGCTGTTCTTTATTGGTAGCACTCACCCACTCTTCCTTGTCCTTTAAAATGAGCATGAGGTCACAAGCTTCCATTGGCATAGGGTCTGTTGGGATTTCAGCTGTACCGATTTTACCTACAACTTGTTTGATTTCCGGAAATTTTTGTAGCAAAATACGAGAGGCCTTGGTCGTGACATCGATCGTTTTGTTGAGACCCGAACCTGTCATGAGTCGGGTTTCTACGGCAAAATCACCTTCGTCTAAAGATGGAATGAACTCTGCACCCAGTTGGTTGAAGAGTAGTATCGATATGGTAAAAAGTACAACAATTGACCCGAGGATCCATCTTTGCTTGCGCAATACCCACGAAAGCGCGGGAGTGTAACGCCTTTTGATTTGATCAACGAGTCGGTCAGAAATCGTTTTTCCAGCGTGAACTTTTTTAGAAAGCACCATCGAGGAAATCATGGGAACATAAGTTAGGGAAAGGATGAGTGCACCTAGAATGGCAAAGATGACAGTTTGGGCCATCGGCTTGAACATTTTGCCTTCAATACCAACTAGTGCTAAAATGGGTAGGTAAACAACTAGGATAATGACTTGCCCAAAAACTGCGCTTTTACTGAATTTGGAAGCTGAGCTATACACTTCAGTGTTCATTTCAAGTTGGGTAAGCTGTTTGCCGCGCCTGTGCTGTAGCAAATGCAGGGTCGATTCGACAATAATAACTGCGCCATCTACAATAAGGCCAAAGTCTAGGGCACCTAAAGACATCAGGTTGCCAGAAACCCCAAATACATTCATTAGGGAAATGGCAAAAAGCATAGCCAAAGGAATAACGGAGGCAACGATCAGACCTGCACGCAAGTTTCCTAAGAGTAATACCAAAACAAAAATGACAATTAAAGCGCCTTCGATGAGATTGTTGCTAACGGTATGAATGGCTCTGTTGACTAAATTGGTGCGATCTAGGTAAACGTCAAGCTCTACGCCTTCAGGTAAGTTACCTTCTATTTGGGCCATGCGTTCTTTTACCAATGAGATAACTTCTGATGAATTGGCTCCTTTGAGCATCAGAACAATTCCGCCCACGGCCTCGCCTTCGGCATTGTAGGTGAGCGCGCCATAGCGTACTTGTGCACCATATTTGACTTCGGCGATATCGCGAATGTAAACGGGTGCGTCGCCACTCGGATGATTGATTTGGATGTTTTCGATATCGGCCAAACTACCGACCAATCCTTCGGTTCTGATATATGTGGTCATGTGGTGGCGCTCAATGTAAGCCCCTCCAGTATTTTCGTTGTTTTGAGACACCGCCGTAAAGACTTCATCTAAAGTGATTTCGTGTGCTTTGAGCAACAACGGATCAATAGCGATTTCGTAGGTCTTCAGCTCGCCGCCAAAACCACTGACATCGGCAACGCCTTTGACGCCGAGTAATTGCCTGCGAATGACCCAATCTTGGATGCTGCGGAGGTCAGAGGGGCTATATTTTTGGGTATAACCCGCTTTGGCGCGCAGCGTATACTGATAGATTTCGCCAAGGCCAGTACTCAATGGCGCCATGGAAGGCTCACCAAAACCTGAAGGAATGTTGTTTTTAGCTTCTGACAAGCGCTCCTGAACTTGTTGGCGCGCCCAATATATGTCAGTGTTTTCGGTAAAAACAATAGTAACCACACTTAGGCCAAAGCGGCTAAAAGATCGGATTTCTTCGATGCCGGGGATTGTGGCCATGGTTTGCTCGACCGGAAAAGTGACGAAGCGCTCGATATCTAGCGCACTAGAAGAAGGCGCGCTGGTCACGACCTGCACTTGGTTATTGGTGATGTCCGGAACGGCATCTATTGGTAACTTCGATAAGGAAAAAAGGCCCCAGACGATGAGGGCGAGGGTCAGTACGGCAACAATTAATTTGTTGTGTATCGACCAATAAATGATGCGATTTAACATAAAAACTCAATTAGATAAATAGATTCAAAAGAACTTGAAGCTAAACCAATTGAGGGGGATGCCAACATTCAAAAAAGTCATTGATGTTGATGGCAGTGGGTGGCGTAACAATAGGAGAGGAAATCAGTTGGGGTGTAAATTCTTCAAATACAACGCTTGTGCAATTGACGGGCATAAAAAGCGTGATGAGGACATTGGCCTGAACTGATTTGAAGGGTAATTCGCGGTGTTCGTGTTGGTTCTCATTGACCTGTTGGAGGTAATGTTCTTTGACAAAACTCCAGAATCCGTCGTTTGTTTTTTCTTCTTGGTATTGCGCATAATGTTCAAAAAGTGCATCGAGCTTAAAAAACTCCAAGCCTTGCCAATTGGGAGCCAACGAAAGCAAACCAAAATAAAAAGCTAAAACAATGCTAAACAAACGCATATAACAAAGTTAGCCAAATAAAAAGCAACTACCGAAAGTTTGTTTAATTTCGTTTCAAATCAAACGCATGAAAAATCTATTTCTCCTCTTTTTCTTCATCAACACCTTTCTTACTTTTTCTCAAGACAACTCCGGAAGTTGTGCATCGAGAAAAGCGGCAAAAACTTGGCATACAAAAAGTGCATCGCTCAGCTTAGCTGAAATTGCCGAGACTGAAAAATACGACGTTCATTTTTACAACCTGGATTTGAATATGAACAATATTTCTACCAACCTAAGTGGCAGCGTAGAAATCCATGCTAAAGCTCTGGTCTATTTAGATTCCGCTTTATTTGAATTATTTGAAAGTTTATTGATCAGCGAAGTAAAAGTCAACGGAATAGCAGTTACTTACAATAGAGTTTCAAATAAAGTGCGGGTGCCGATCAATGCCCAAGCACAGACCAATTTTGTGATCAAAGTAAGCTACGCGGGCACACCCCCAACCGCTCAAACCAATCCATTGGGCGGAAGCGGGCTCACAGCAGGCAGCTCGCCAAGCTGGGGCAACAAAGTTGTTTGGTCCTTATCTGAGCCCTTCTCTGCCTACGAATGGTTTGCCGTCAAGCAGAGCCTGACCGATAAAGCAGATTCTTGCGCGGTAGCGATTACGGTTCCTGACTCTTGTAAGGCCGGATCAAATGGCATATTAGAAAATGTGGTCCCATTGGGCAATGGCTTCACGCGCTATGAATGGAAACACCGCCACCCAATAGATTACTACCTCATTTCGGTTGCTGTAGCCAAATATGTCGAATACAACGTCTTTGCGAATCCGCAAGGAAGTACTGCTCCCGTTCTCATTCAAAACTACATTTATGACAACCCAGGAACACTTCCAAATTTTATAGATGAGATCAATGAAACCGCTGACTTTATGGAACTGTTTGCTACGCAATTTGGCCCCTACCCTTTTGCCGATGAAAAATATGGGCATTGCATGGCGCCAATAGGCGGCGGAATGGAACACCAAACCATGACCACGCAAGGCTTTTTCGAAAAAACACTCACCGCTCACGAACTCGCACATCAATGGTGGGGTAATAACGTTACGTGTGCGTCTTGGTGCGATATCTGGATCAATGAAGGATTCGCCTCTTACAGCGAATATTTAATGCTTGCCGCGCTGTACAATGGGCAACAAGCTAATCATATGACGCAGGTTCACCAGAGTGTCATGAACCAACCTGGAGGCAGCGTTTGGGTCTTGGATTCGCTGAACGAGGCCCGAATTTTTAGCGGGCGCCTCACCTATGATAAAGGCGCGGGAATCATTCACACACTGCGCTACTTAATCAACAATGACAACCTCTTTTTTGCAGCGCTGCAAGATTTTCAAAGTACTTTTTCTAATAGTACGGCAACGGGCCTAGACTTCAAAAATCATGTGGCCAATTTCTGCAATATCAATTTGGACGCCTTTTTTGAGCAATGGTATTTTGGCGAAGGTTTTCCGACCTATCAAGTACAATACAACCAAGTAGGCAATGACCTCCTTTTAGAAATTTCGCATTCGGCGTCAATGCCCAGCATTACCCCTACCTTTACCAACCCAATCTCATTGAGGTTGTTCAGACAGGGTCAGGCTGACACCATCATTAGATTTGACATCACAAGCAATTCACAACTCTTCACACTTTCTAATTTTGGTACTTTAACCGGAACAATTGGAATAGACCCAAGTAACTGGATCATCAACGGCAATGGCGGCGTGAGTGCCGACCCCACCTTAGGTTTGAACGACCCAACATTGGCGTCATTGCCTCTCCTAGAAGTTTATCCGAATCCGAGCACGGAGGTGCTGAACGTGAAAGGGCCAAATGAAAAACTGACTTATGTCATCTTCAATGCACTAGGTAAAACCGTGAAGTCTGGGGCATTTACTGCGCAAACACAAATTGATATCCAAGACCTCCCGAGCGGTACCTACATCTTGAAATGCAGCTCGGTTAGTGGGCAAAATTTCATCAAGCTTGTAACAATAAAATAAGGAAAACGTCGTTGTAGCAAACAAAAAATTATTTATGAAAAAATTAGTTCTAAGTCTTGTGTTAATTAGTTGGGGTAGTCTCCAAGCCCAAGTGAGTATCGAAGGTGTCTATTTGCAATCTGGTGCTTTTTTTGGTGCATCAAAAGGAAGTATTGCCGATTTTCAGACCTTGGCACCCCAGTCAGTGCTGCTTCATCAAGATTTGAGCGCTTACCAAAGCTATCCCTTTTTTAATTTAAGCTTTCCCGGTCAATCTCAGTCTTTGAGTGTTGGTCTGAAGATGGGTAAAATGCCCAACGCAACCCTTCGTTTGGGACTCATGCATACCAATCAAAATAATGCGCTTTCCACCGGCGGATCCTACACAGAATCTTTTCGTATCGACACCCTCACGAGTTCACAGACTGGCGATCAATTTTTTGTAGATTCATTCAGCACACATAGCTATAACGCGACCTACTCACAAGAGCAGCTGCGCCTAGATGCCTCGCTCATTTTCCGTTACAAAGCAGACAAACGCTGGAGTTTCTTCGGCGGAATCGGTGCCAATTTTGGACTGAGTTACAATTGCGTTACAAACATTGATCACCACGTTTCACCTTATGGAGACTTCGGCGGCATGTATATGTTCAACGATATGCTCTTTGACAGCGGCACACATGAACAAGAATCTTTCGAAAACAAAGGCGGTTTCGGTTTTGGCGTATACGCACCACTTGGCATAGATTTTCAGGTAGGTAAAAAACGTGAATTCTGGATGCCCGTGCACTTATACATGGAGCTCAGACCTGGCTTTAATATCAATCAAATTGCTGGACTCGGAACCAGCTTTAGTGCAGGAAATTTCTCAAACATTGGCTTGCGATTTCATATTAAGTAGTTCATAAGCATTCTAAATAAGAAGCCGGGAATTTTTTCTCGGCTTTTTTTGTGTCAGTACCAAACTAAAAGGTAAATTTGTGGCGCTAAACAAACCAAGTAAAGTAACTTTAGTTACTATTTTAAAATACGCCCATGGAAACTGCCACTAGCGCTAACTACCTACCGCTGCTGATGCAAATTGCCGTCGCAGCAGGTTTTGTTATTTTCACACTCTTTGTCACGCACAAACTGACTCCCAGAATCAACTCTGCCAAAAAAGACGACAACTTTGAGTGTGGTATTGACGCACAGGGCAACGCACGTTTTCCGGTATCTATCCGCTACTTCATGACAGCCATCCTCTTTGTGTTGTTTGACGTAGAGGTTATTTTCTTTTATCCTTACGCCGTGAATTTTTACGAGCTCAAACTAGAAGGATTACTCGCAGTTATTATGTTTGTCGGTTTTTTCTTGACCGGGTTTTACTATATCTATAAAAAAGGAGCATTAGAATGGGAAAAATAGAAGACCTCGAAACCATTAACGGGGAAGGTTATCAGCTAACCACCCTCGACAAAGCCATTGCGCTTGCCCGTGCCAACTCCGTTTGGCCTTTGCCATTTGCAACCTCTTGTTGCGGCATCGAATTCATGGCCACCATGGGTAGTGCCTACGACCTCTCTCGTTTTGGAATGGAGCGCATGTCCTTTACGCCGCGTCAAGCAGACCTACTCATTGTAGCCGGAACCATTTCTAAAAAGCTCGGCCCCGTACTCAAACGTGTTTACGAACAAATGGCAGAGCCAAAATGGGTTTTATCTGTTGGTGCGTGCGCATGTTCGGGTGGTATTTTTGATACGTATTCTGTTTTGCAAGGCATCGATCGCATCATACCGGTAGACGTCTATGTGCCAGGTTGCCCTCCACGCCCAGAACAAATCATTGAAGGTGTCATGAACATCCATGAACTGGTCAAAAAAGAATCGAACCGCAGACGCTATTCCGAAGAATACAAGCATTTATTAGGAACATACGAAATCGACATCGATCAACATGCAGAATCAAAATAACCAAGAATACCTTTCCGCTATTCAAGCTGCCTTCGGCGCCGATGTTCTAACCCATGAAGAAGCATTTGGCATGCTCAACATCGAAATGACGCCAGCGCGCATTCACGAAGCCATCTCTTGGTTGCAGCAGCACCAAGACCTCAGTGTCAATTACCTCACCAACATCGCCGGTGTTCATTACCCTGAGTCTGCAGGCCGCGAATTTGCAGTTGTTTACCAATTGCATTCCTGGAAAAACAACTTGCGCTTGCGCATCAAAGGTTACCTACCCAAAGAAAACCTACACATTGCCAGCATCACCGATTTATTTGCCGGAGCCAACTGGATGGAGCGCGAAACCTACGATTTCTTCGGAATAATTTTCGACGGGCACCCAGATCTTCGTCGCATCCTCAACATGGACGACATGGATTACTTCCCGATGCGCAAAGAGTACGTCCTCGAGGACGCCACCCGCGAAGACAAAGACGACAGATTTTTCGGACGTAACAACAACGAATTATGAGCCAAGATCTTAAAGATGTAATACAAGCGGCTGACCCCGCCAATGTGGCCACCATTAACTTTGGTCCTACCCACCCTTCCACACACGGTATTTTTCAGAATATCTTAAAAGTTGACGGTGAAAAAATCATTTCTTCCGAACAAACGGTAGGTTATATCCACCGCGCTTTTGAAAAATTAGCAGAGCGCCGCCCTTACAATCAAATTACACCCATAACAGACCGCCTCAACTACTGTTCATCCCCGATCAACAACATTGGCTGGGAAATGACCGTCGAGAAGTTAATTGGTGTCGATATTCCAAAGCGCGTCCAATACATGCGCGTCATTATCATGGAACTTGCCCGTATTGCCGATCACCTTATTTGCAATTCGGTCATTGGCGTAGATGCCGGTGCCCTCACCTCTTTCTTTTATCCATTCTCCGAGCGTGAAAAAATTTACGAGCTCTACGAAGAACTGAGTGGCGCACGCCTCACCACGAACATGGGCCGCATCGGCGGTTTTGAGCGCGATTTCACGCCTGTTTTCCACGAAAAACTCAAGTCGTTTTTAAAGACTTTTCCAAAAGCTTTCGAAGAATTTGACAGCATGCTCGCGCGCAACCGCATCTTCATGGACCGCACCAAAGGTGCAGGCCCTATTTCTGCAGAGCGTGCACTATCTTATTCCTTTTCCGGACCTAACTTGCGCGCCGCGGGTGTAGACTACGATGTGCGTGCCATGAATCCTTATTCTTCCTACGAAGACTTCGATTTCATCATCCCGGTAGGCGTCAACGGCGATACCTACGACCGCTTTATGGTGCGTCAGGAAGAAATCCGCCAAAGTATCCGCATTATCACCCAAGCCTACAATAACCTACCAGAAGGCGACTACAAAGCAGATCTCCCAGACTTCTATCTTCCTCCTAAGGCAGATGTCTACAACAACATGGAAGCGCTCATTTACCATTTTAAAATTGTCATGGGCGAGACCGAACTTCCGGTTGGTGAAGTCTATCACGCCGTAGAAGGCGGAAACGGAGAACTTGGCTACTACCTCATTTCCGACGGTGGCCGTACCCCTTATCGCCTTCAATTCAGAAGACCTTGTTTTATTTATTACCAAGCATATCCAGAAATGATCAAAGGCATGCCTATTTCAGACGCCGTTCTGACACTCAGCAGCATCAACGTCATTGCCGGAGAACTAGACGCCTAATATGAAAGCAGATCACCCACAAGCAGTCAACGAAGCGCCCATCGATTTCAGTGCACACACCATGGCCGAAATCAATAGAGTCATTGGCCTATTTCCAGAAAGAAAACAAAAAAGTGCTATTCTCAGTATCCTCCATTTGGTTCAAGACGAATTCGGATGGGTCAGTGTTGGCGCCATGAACCGCGTGGCACAAATCCTTGATATCCAACCAATTGAAGTCTATGAAGTCGCGACATTCTACACCATGTTCCACCTTGATCCTGTCGGGAAAAACGTATTGGAAGTCTGTCGTACGGGGCCTTGCCAATTAGTGGGTTCTGACGACCTCATTTCTTACATCGAAGAAAAACTCGATATCAAAGTGGGTGAAACTACCAAAGACGGTATGTTTACCCTCAAAACTGTCGAATGTTTAGGGGCTTGCGGTTATGGCCCAATGCTCATGTGTAAATACCAATTTTACGAGCGCCTCAACAAAGAAAAAGTAAACGAAATGCTCGACGCCATGCGCGAGGCCTCAAAATCTTAAGCCATGTCAAGAAAACTACTCATAGAACACGCAGAAGTTCCAGGAATTGCTTCCTTTGAAACTTACCGCAAACACGGGGGCTATGCCTCTGTAGAAAAGGCACTCAAAACCATGAGCCCCGACGAAGTTGTCGAAGAAGTAAAGAAGTCTGGTTTGCGCGGTCGCGGAGGCGCAGGTTTCCCAACTGGCATGAAATGGTCTTTTTTGGCCAAGCCTGAAGGCGTAGAGCGCCATTTAGTTTGCAACGCAGACGAATCCGAGCCCGGTACTTTCAAGGACCGCTACCTCATGGAAAAATTGCCGCATTTACTGATCGAAGGCATGATCACCTCGAGCTATGCATTGGGGGCGCGCCGCTCTTACATCTATATCCGCGGTGAGTTCATGTATGTTTTGCGCATTCTAGAAAAAGCAATCGCCGAAGCCTACGCCAACGGCATGTTGGGTAAAAACATCCTCGGCTCTGGCTACGACCTCGACCTCGTCGTGACACCCGGTGGCGGCGCTTATATTTGCGGCGAAGAAACTGCCTTGCTCGAATCGTTAGAAGGCAAACGCGGCAACCCGCGCATGAAACCACCCTTCCCTGCCGTCAAAGGCTTGTGGGGAAATCCAACGGTAGTCAACAACGTAGAATCTATTGCTGCGGTTGTTCCTATTGTAAATGAAGGCGGAGAAGCTTATGCCAAAATTGGAATTGAGCGCTCAACAGGCACCAAGCTCATTTCGGCGAGTGGTAATTTAGTGCGCCCAGGCGTTTACGAAATCGAGCTCGGCCTATCTGTAGAAGAATTCATCTACGGCGACAACTATTGTCGCGGTATTGCCAATGGTAAAAAACTCAAAGCGTGTATTCCGGGCGGCTCATCTGTTCCAATTTTACCGCACTACCTGGTCACCAAAACAGCAGCCGGCACCGACCGCCTCATGACCTACGAAAGCTTAGCTGACGGTGGTTTTGCAAGTGGCTCTATGCTCGGATCTGGTGGTTTTATCGTTTTTGATGAAGACCAATGTATTGTGCGCAATACCTGGAATTTTGCACGTTTCTACGCGCATGAGTCTTGCGGACAATGCTCGCCATGTAGAGAAGGTACAGGCTGGATGGAAAAGGTCCTCTACCGCCTCGAACACGGTACGGGTACACTAGAAGACATCAGCTTGCTCGAAGAAATCAACAAAAAAATTGAAGGCAATACCATTTGCCCACTAGGTGACGCAGCCGCTTGGCCTGTAGCCGCCGCTATTCGCCATTTCAGAGATGAATTTGAATGGCATGTGAAGTCTCCACAAGAGGCACAAACAAGAAATTATGGTTTAATCCAAGCACCGCTTGAAGCTTAGTCCTATGATAAAAGTAACAATAGACGACGTCGAAATTGAAGTAGCACCAGGAACCACCATCCTCAATGCTGCACGACAAGCCGGCGGAGACCTCGTGCCTCCTGCCATGTGCTACTACAGCAAATTACCAGGCACCGGAGGCAAATGCCGCACCTGCCTAGTTGAAGTAGCTGCGGGCTCTACAGCAGACCCGCGCCCCATGCCCAAACTCGTGGCCTCTTGCTCCACTCCTGTCATGGATGGCATGATTGTCAAGAACAAAACTTCTGAGCGCGTGCACAACAATCGCGGAGGTGTCGTTGAATTTTTGTTGGTCAACCACCCGCTAGACTGCCCTATCTGTGACCAAGCGGGCGAATGTCATCTCCAAGACCTCGGTTACGAGCACGGATCTGCCAAAACACGTTACCGCGAGGAGCGCAGAACATTTAGCCCTATCGATATTGGCAACAAAATCAAATTGCACATGAACCGTTGCATTTTGTGCTACCGTTGTGTGGCTGTGGCCAATCAACTTACAGATTCGCGCGTACATGGTGTATTGCACCGCGGCGAACACGCCGAAATCTCTACGTACATCGAAAACGCCATTGACAACGATTTCTCTGGCAACATGATTGACGTCTGCCCAGTGGGCGCCCTCACTGACAAAACCTTCCGTTTCAAGTCGCGCGTTTGGTTCTTGAAACCCTACGAAGCAGAATGTGCCTGCGATAAATGCTCAGGAAAAGCAGTCGTCTGGATGTTCGGCAATGAAATTTTCAGGGTAACTGCACGCAAAGACAAATACGGCGAAGTAGAAACCATCGAAGACAAAACCGCCTGGATCTGCAACGATTGCCGTTTTGACAAAAAAGACCCAAGCAAATGGACTATCATTGGCCCGCGCAAAATTGACCGACATTCCGTCATTTCTCAAGGAAAATACGCTACTAAAAACGACAACAACCCCAAACTCCTGCACTAATGGATACAGCGTTGCTTATAGAAAAATCAATATTGGTAGTACTGCTGTTTCTGGTTTCACTCGGAGCTGCAGCCTACATGACCTACTTTGAAAGAAAATTAGCCGCCTGGATCCAAGACCGCGTTGGGCCCGACCGCGCAGGGCCTTTCGGCATCTTGCAACCCATTGCCGATGGTGTCAAAATGTTCTTAAAAGAAGACTTCATTCCTGCCAAAGCAGACAAATGGCTCTTTATTATTGGGCCTGGTCTGGCCATGTTTACCGCACTCATTACTAGTGCTGTGGTGCCTTGGGGCCCAAAACTACATTTGTTTGGCCGCGATATCGCCTTACAAGTTGCCGATATCAATATTGGTATCCTTTATGTATTTGGCGTGATCTCTATTGGTGTTTACGGCATCATGATCGGGGGCTGGGCCTCTAACAACAAATATTCGCTATACGGTGCCATCCGTGCGAGCTCTCAAATGATTTCATACGAGTTGGCAATGGGCGTTTCGGCCATCACCATCGTATTGTTATCTGGCTCCCTTAGCCTGACTACAATTGTAGAAGGTCAAAGCGATGTCTGGAATATCGTTTATCAGCCGGTTGCATTTTTAATCTTCTTTATTTGTGCACTTGCTGAACTCAACCGCGCTCCGTTTGACCTACCAGAATGTGAATCTGAGCTCGTTGGTGGTTACCACACCGAGTACAGCTCCATGAAACTCGGTTTGTATCTCTTTGCCGAGTACACCTCTATGTTCGTGTCTTCAGCCATCATGGCTATCTTATTTTTTGGCGGCTATAACTTCCCGGGCATGAGTCATTTTAGCGGCAACACACTCGCTATTCTCGGTATTGCTGCTTTTGCAACCAAAATCTTTATTTTCATTTTCGTGATCATGTGGATCCGCTGGACCATCCCGCGCTTTCGCTTTGACCAACTCATGCACTTGGGCTGGAAATCTTTGCTCCCACTATCACTTGTCAATTTATTGGTAACTGGTTTGGTCATCGCCTTCAAAAATGGCTGGTTCTAATTAAGTAAATACAATGGAAAGCTTAACCAATCGCAAAAAAGTCGTTTCAGACAAGCCCATGACGCTCTGGGAGAAAATCTATCTCCCTGCCATTATCAGCGGCATGATCACTACAATGCGCCATATGTTCCGCAAGCGCAAGACCATTAAATATCCCGAAGAAGTTCGCGAATTTGCACCCGTATACCGCGGCCAACACGTCTTGAAAAGAGATGAACAAGGACGCGAAAACTGTACGGCTTGCGGGCTCTGCGCTGTTGCCTGCCCTGCAGAAGCCATCACCATGACTGCCGAAGAACGCAAACGCGGCGAAGAACACCTCTACCGCGAAGAAAAATACGCTGCAACATACGAAATCAATATGCTGCGCTGTATTTTCTGTGGTTTGTGCGAAGAGGCCTGCCCCAAAGAAGCTATTTTCTTAACCGATCGCTTGGTTCCGACTTACTTTGAGCGCGACAACTTTACCTACGGCAAAGACAAACTCGTTGAATCCCTAGACGAGCGCATCGACATCACGAAAAGACAACACACCGGTAAACGTACCCAAATATGAGTTTGCAAATCATTTCTATCATCTTAGGGAGCCTTACGCTCGCTTCGGCCTTAATGGTTGTACTGAGTAAGCACCCTGTGCGTAGCGTCATTTATTTGGTCGTTACCTTCTTTTTCATCACCTCCATGTACATCATGATGAATGCCCAGTTTTTGGCAATCGTCAATATGATCGTGTATGCCGGAGCCATCATGGTTTTGTTCTTGTTTGTTTTGATGCTACTGAACCTCAACAAAGAAGTGGAACCCATGACCACCAGAGGCGCACAACTCGCGGCCTTTATTGCCGGTGGCTCTTTGTTTTTGGTGCTCATCACCGCACTCAAAGACACGCTCATCCTCGGGCAATCATACCGCGACAACGACAGCCAGATAGGCTTGGTCAAAGAACTCGGTAACCTTTTGTTCTCTAAGTACATCGTCGCGTTTGAACTCACCTCTATTTTATTTATCGCCGCAATGGTTGGAGCCATTTTATTGGCCAAGCGCGAAAAACAAATCATCGAATAATATGCAAACTGCCTCTAGTATCGGAACCTCTCTCGATTTTTATTTGTTCGTTTCTTTTGCGCTCTTTACCATTGGCG
>Ga0208439_1000450_pt1 | contig 14430 bp, 11 predicted proteins | sample ColrivemetaGS703_FD_187621 | JGI IMG/M metagenome (GOLD analysis project Ga0208439, IMG submission 187621) | Estuarine microbial communities from the Columbia River estuary - Freshwater metaG S.703 (SPAdes) (version 2) | ecosystem: Environmental > Aquatic > Marine > Intertidal zone > Estuary ...
GTAAATCAAAGAAGAGCAAGTCTCCAAAGCGTAAAAGCAAAAAGAGCAAGTCTCCAAAGCGCAAGTCAAAGAAGAGCAAATCTCCAAAGCGCAAGTCAAAGAAGAGCAAGTCTCCAAAGCGTAAAAGCAAAAAGAGCAAATCTCCAAAGCGTAAAAGCAAAAAGAGCAAATCTCCAAAGCGTAAAAGCAAAAAGAGCAAGTCTCCAAAGCGCAAGTCAAAGAAGAGCAAGTCTCCAAAGCGTAAATCTAAGAAGAGCAAGTCTCCAAAGCGTAAAAGCAAGAAGAGCAAGTCTCCAAAGAGAAAGAGCAAAAAGAGCAAATCTCCAAAGCGCAAATCTAAGAAGAGCAAGAGCAAGAAGGATGAATCATCCCAATAAATGAATAATGACTAAAATTATTTTTTATAAAAATGAATATAAAAAATATTGACATATTATATAATGATTACAATAATTATGGCTTCGTATAATAATATACGTATATATGCTGAAGAATATAAGAGACAATTAGAAGAGTTTTATAATATTATACAAAATATAAAAGTTAAAGAATCGCCAATTACAGAATTGTTTCCAGAAAAATCAGAAACACAAGAATATGATAAAGAAAGCATAGAAAATAAAGAGATTCAGCAACAAAAAGAAACAAATGAAACTAGTATACAAGCAGTAACAGAACCAAGTTATCCAATTCTTGTAGAAAATAATGAGTTACACAAGACTCCTAAAAAAATAGAAAAGGAACAGAGATATAAAAAGAATCCAAAACGTAGATATAATAAGAAGAATACAAAATGCAAATACAAATATACAAAGAATAGGAAATCCAAGAGTCCAAGGCGTAAAAAAACTTGTAAGAGAAAATCAAAAAACCCATCAAAAAGAAAATTAAAAAAAAAGAACAAAAAATCGTAAATCAGTAAGAAAAACTAAGAAAGTTTCAAAACTTATATCTTTACCTTTACTATTTTACCATCAATAATGTCTAGAAAATGATCATTTAAAGTTCTTTTAACTAGATCTTTTGAGAATATTTTTGTTAATCCATTTTTAACGATCAAATTATATATCATATCCCCTATCATTTTAGTTGGACCCTTATAAATATCTAACGCATCAATAAATGAATGTGTTAATAATTCTTCATAATATATTGGATTTATATAACTGAACAATAATGTAATACGATTTATTCTATCATTAACAGACAAACTAGTATCAACTAAAGATGATATGATAGATAAAATTTCTATCTGTACATTTTCCTGTTTACCATATTCATTTAAGAATTGCTTTAAAGCCTTTTCATCATATAGTCGTTTACTGGCGAATGCTAAGTTATTAGTTATATTTTGAATATCTCTTTCTGAAAATTGTATTTTTTGAATCGATTTTTCATTTACACATTTTCCAGTTTTTGGATTTCTAATTTTACCTTCAGGACAGTTATTAGAGGCAAATAAAACTGCCTTACCATTAGATCTAGTTTTAGATTTTCGTTTTGGAGATTTTCGTTTGGATTTGGTTTTAGACTTGATATTTATACATCTTCCTGTTTTTTGATTCCTAATTTTACCTTCAGGGCAAGGTTTTGACGTTTTACGTTTGGATTTTGTTTTAGACTTACGTTTAGATTTGGTTTTAGACTTGATATTTATACATCTTCCTGTTTTAGGATTCCTAGTTTTACCTTCAGGGCAAGGTTTTGACGTTTTACGTTTAGATTTTGTTTTCGACTTACGTTTAGCTTTAGATTTAATACATCTTCCTGTTTTAGGATTTCTATTCGTGCCTTTAGGACAACGTTTTGATGTCTTAGATTTAGTTTTAGACTTACGCTTAGATTTTACTTTGGTTGGCATTTTATATAATATAAATTATTAAAATAAGTTCTCTTATTTTAAAGATAATAACATTTAATAATAAATGAAAGTGTTTGCTAGAAAAAATACAGCTTTAAAATATCTTAAACCAGGAGATATTTTGTGTAATAATGATATTAAAAAATTCTTTATATTAAAAAATTACACAGAATTTAAAAATTTGATAAAAAGTCAATATTCTGAAAATTCTCAACCAAGTTATTATGAATTTATAAAAGAAGATGCTATAATAAAATATTTTTTGGATATAGAAATTTATAAAGAAAAAAACAATACGGAATATGAAACGCACAAAGATGTTATAGATAATATATGTAAAGTTGTATCAAAATATTTTAAACAAGCGTATGATATAGATTGTATAAAGAATATTATATTAGAATCACATAATGATATAAAAAGATCATATCACATTATATTTATTTGTAAAAGGGGTGATAATTTTGTATATTTTAAAAAAGTAAAGGGTTTAAAGCGTTTAACAGAATACATGTTTAAAATTTTTTGCAAAGAAAAGATAATAGATACGTCTGTTTATAGAGAGGGTTTGTTTCGTACGTATCTAAGTACGAAAAGTGGTGAATCTAGACCATTAATAAAAAGTGTATCAAGTGATAATTTTGAATTTGAAGATGTATTTGTTGCAAATTGTAGTGAAGATGTTATTATAGATACAGATTCAAATGATTTTAACAAGTTTTTAAAAAGAGATATACAAGAAAAAAAGATAGAAAATCATAACATAGAACACGAAATAGAAGATGTAATGGCAACAGATTTAATGTATTTACCAACGCAAAAAGAATTGACAATTACAGATTGTGATATAATAAAACGTTTTGTTAGAAAAAATTACAAATATAGAAACAAAGATATTAGAGAGATTTCAATTAATCATAATTTAAATTGTATAAATGTAAATTTACACGATACTTTTTGTTTTAATTTGGATAGAGAGCATAAATCAAATCATCAGTATATAATTATTGATACATATAGTTCTAAACAGAAATGTCACGATACTGATTGTAAAGATTTTAAACACAATGAAATAAAAATTAATTCATTTCCAAAAGAATTGAATGAAATCATTTTAAAATGTTTAAAGGTAAATAAAGTTGAACAGGAATTAATTCACAAGGCTATAGAAGAATGTAGGGATTATATAACAGAGAATTTTGATACAACAATAGATGAAATTCAATTTGACAAAACAGAGATGGTATTTCGTGGAGATGTGAGTCAGAATTCTATGATGAAAATGAGTGGGAAATGTCCAGAATGTCACGTGGAACATCAAGTAAGTGATAATGGTTATTGTTTAAAATGTAAAGTATGTAAAAGTATATTTCCAAAGAATACATTGATTCCGATAGCTGATAAATACAAACATTTAAATACATTTTTCATGACATATAATCAATTAGTGAACAATGGTACGGTAAATATAAATATACACAACAACTATTATAATTCAGAGGAAGAATTTAGTTGTGATGTTCAGTTAGATAATTGTATTTTTAAAAACAAAGAATTGACAAAATTGTATAATCAGGTATTAGATGGTCATAAAGTTATAAAATTGAGTGAATTGTTGTATAAATTAGAAATTGATTTTAAATATACAAGTGGTATGTGGTATTTTTTTAATGGGTCAATTTGGCGTTCAGATAAAGAGTGTTTGGAATTAAGAAAAAAGATAGTAAAATTGTCAAATCAATTTAATATAATACGATCACATTATGAAAAAATAGGTGGTGATACAAGTAATAATTTAGTTAAAAATATAAAAAGTTTGACAAATAAATTATACAAGCCTGGTTTTGAAGAAGAAATTATAAAAGGTGCTAAAATGTATTACAATGATGATATGTTTATTACAAATTTAAATAGTAAAAAACATCTTGTACCTTTTTCAAATGGCGTATTTGATCTATTAGAAAACATATTTAGAAAAACACGAAAGGACGATTACATTAATTTGACTGTCAATTACGATTATGATGAAAATGTTAAAAATCAAGAAGTATATAAATTTTTGGAACAGGTTTTGCCTAATCGAGGTGTACGAGATTACGTCCTTAAAAAAATGAGCGAATGTTTAAATGGTGACATTCCTAACACACATTTTTTAATGTTTATTGGTGATTCTGGTGCTAATGGTAAAAGTCAGTTGTTAAACTTGATGAAATTAGCAATGGGTGATTTTGGAGAAAAGGTTGAAGTAACCCTGTTAACACGCAAACGTAACAATGCAAACGAAGCCAATACGGAAAAAATCAAATTAATGTACAAACGATTTGCATTTCTCAGTGAACCTGAAGACGGTGAAAAGATTAATATTGGTTTGTTAAAAGAATTAACAGGTAGTGAAGAAATTGTAGCTCGTGGTTTGTATCAAGAAGCAGTGAGTTTTGTCATGGAAGCGAAATTATTTTTGGCTTGTAATGAATTACCGGAAATAAAAGGTGAAGATACAGCACTTTGGAGACGTATTCGTGTGATTGATTTTCCATCACGATTTGTAGATGATCCAAAAGAAACGAGTGAATACAAGATAGACCGTACATTACCTTCACGTATGAGGGAAGATGTGACGTGGAGACAAACATTTATGAAGATTTTGTTAGAGTATTACTTTATGGATATAAAAGAGCCGATAGAAGTACAAGTAAAGACGAATGAATATCGTCAAGAAAACAATGATTTTTATAATTGGATGGATGAAAATGTTGAATATAAAGAAAATGAATTATTACAATTAACAGATGTATGTCAGATTTACACAGGGAAAATAAAATTGCATTCCAGTATAACAAGTAAATACAAAAAAGAAATTGAGAAATATATTAAAGAAAAATACAAAAGTACAAAGTATGAATATGGTGTTATAAAAATTAATGATAAAACTTTTAAAGGTTGGAAACATTTGTATATTAAAGAAGATTAGATAAAATTAAAGAAAATTAGAGACATTTTATTTTTTTATCGTATTTTCAAACCAGGTTACCCCAGTTACCTCTAGGTTACCCCTAGGTTACCCCAATTATGGTCTGGTTACCCCAGTTACCCCTATTTTAGACTTCTTTTCTAGAAAAATAATTAATAAATAAAATAATATAATAATATACGTTTTTTGGGGTAACTGAGGTAACCAGACCATAATTGGGGTAACCTAGGGGTAACCTAGAGGTAACTGGGGTAACCTGGTTTGAAAATACAGTGGTAGTGAGTATAATTCTTGTTTAAAATTAATTTATATTATGACTTATGACAAAGTTTGATTTCAAAGAATCGTTAAGGTTAAGTGATCCAGAATTATATGAATATTATTTAATAGAAAATGAAATAAATCCAGTTGGTAGTATTATTTTAAAATAAAATTGTTGTGAAGAAGCGTTAAATTTTTTATTAATTTTTTTTAGATAAAAATAAAAATAGATATGTCAGGGATGTTAGAGAGCATTTTTTTCAGAGCAAGTAATATCAGTATTATCTACATATGATTCAACGAGTATAACATCTGGTGCTTTGATATCACAAGGTGGTTTAGGTGTAAAGTTATCAGCGCATATAGGTGAAGAATTATATGTAAATAGTGTGAATACGACACCTAGTTTAGGTGATATTATAAAAGAAAGAGAACAGGTAATATCGAATGATGTTGTTTCGCCGGCAAGTATATCAGAATTTGTATTTTACAATGATATAACTCAGACATTTAAAGCAGTTGTTTCTGTATCTGTAACAAATTTATCAAATAGTAGTTTTAACAAGAATGCAATATATAGTTTAATGGGAAATTTAAAATCAAATATGTGGACATTGAATAGTTCATTTGTTGGTGATGTTACGGGTGTAAGGTTTTATATAAATAATACAAATATAGGTGGTAGAGATGCTGCTGAAATATTGTATACAAATAGTAATAGTGTTGGAACGACAACAACGATAAGATTCAAGGCAAATACAATATCTCCTACAGGTGCATTAAACGATGCATCTCCTTATGCAAGTTTGCCAGTAACTTTAAATTCTAATGAGGTGACATTCACACGTACTAATGTTAGTGATTGGGAAACATCTCCATCGAGTGTCCAGACAGCATTTGATGAGATAGCTGAACGTTTAAAGAATATGGGTTTTACAAATGAATATCACGTATCAGAAAATGGTAATGATACTACTGGTAATGGTTCAATGGATTCTCCTTTTTTGACAATTCAGGCAGCAATTAATGAATCAAATACATTGAGTATTAGTACACCAGTTGTGATATATATTCATCCTGGACGTTATACGGAAAATATTACAATAACAAAGCCGTTGACGTCAATTGTTGGTATGACAAGTACATTTTCAAATGGATGTCAGATTAATGGAAATGTGACAATAACTCCTTCTGATGATTCTTTGGGTGTATTTAATAATTTATTTTCTATAGAAAATTTGTTAATAACGGGTCGTACAGGTAGTGCAAGTGTTGTAACATTTAGTGGTGTAAAAACAGGTTATTTGAATATAAATAATTGTAAAATATATACATCTGAGACATTACAAAAAGTGTTGTATTTTACAAACACAAATATTACTGCACCAAGATTAAGAATGTTAAATAGTAATTTGTTGGGAAATGTAGGTACAGACAGTGTATATGAAATAGCATTAGGGTGTTCAAATGTTGTTATTGCTCAAAATGTTGCATTTTATGGTAATACTGCTACTCCTATAGTAATTAGGGGATCAGGTAGTACATTGACATTTACTTCTTGTGAAATTCAGGGTAATAGTGCATATTTGGTTGACATAATATCAGCTACATTGGTAAGTTTTATAAATTCTACTTTAATAAATAGTTTAATAGATTCGTCTGGTGTGAATTTAAGTTCTACAGCAGTTGCAACAATGTTTGGATGTATTATGAGTATACCAACAAACAAAAGTTTTCCTACAAATTTAACACCTCCTGCAACAACAACAGGTTATGCTGTAAAGGGTGTGAGCGGTGCTCAATTTACATACGGTAATATGGTATTTGTACCATTAGGTTTGATTGGTTCAACTTATTATTGGACGACGAATAAAATATCATCTAGTGTGACAGTAGTGTCTTCTTCTACAGTTTTTGTATCACAATCTTAATTAGAAAAAATATACTCTTGTGAATTTTCCACATTACCTTGTAAAAAGATTTTCTAAATAAAAGCGCGTTTATTTTTTTGTTCAGATTTACCATTATTTTCGAAAAATTTATTTTATTCGCATATAATATAAAAAACAAATGTCAGAACAAACGCCACTTCCAACACTACCTCAAACGCCACTTGAAACACCAACACCAGTTCAAACGCCAGTTCCAACACCAACACTACCTCAAACGCCAGTTGAAACGCCACCTCCAGACGAAGAATGTCCACCTGAACCTTGTATACCTATACCTGTGCCTATGAATATTGAAATAAAACCAGATATTACATTGTGCGTAGATAAACCAACTGTTACTCTTAAAAATAAAGCTGTATGTATTTGTACACCTTGTACACCACCTTAATTTTTATTGATATTTGCTTAAGTATGTACACCACCTTAATTTTTTATTGATATTTGTTTAAAGTATGTATTTTGTACATTTTATATTTTTTATATATTGTAATACTATATAAAAATTAATGAGTACAAAAAATAAACCGCCTTATATAAAATCTCAAAATATACCACACAAAACATCACACAAAACATCACCTAAACGTAAAAAAAAATCATGTAAAAAATGTTCACCTAAAAAAGTACCAATGACAGTGCAACTTATACCAGAATTAGAATTATGTATAGATAAACCAAATTTAAAAATAAAAACTAACAAATGTAGTTGTTCAAAAAAACATAACAAGAAAAAATTTTACAAGAAGAAGAAACTCTACAAGAAAAAAAAACATACTTCTAGTAGTTCTAGTAGTTCCAGTAGCAGTTCTAGTAGTAGTTCCAGTAGCAGTTCTAGTAGCAGTTCTAGTAGTAGTTCTAGTGATTATCTAAATTGTTAACATTTTCTTTCCATATTAGTCCTTTTATATTTTCACCCAAATATTTTAATATAGACATTATATAACCAAAGACAGTTTTTTCTTGAGTTAACAAGACATATAATATTTTATCATCTTTATTACGAGATTTTTTATATAATGTTCCTAAATCCATTTTAACATCGGGTATTGTACCATCTTCTAATCCAATAGATAAATATCTATATTCGTAATCTTTTTTGACTAGTTCTATTTTTATTTCTTTTATTAAATCTAATACTGTTAAATCCATATGTATCATTATTTCAAAACCATATTTTATATATCTGGTAAAGGTATCGTCTTTTGTAGCAAGTGCCTTACTTAATTCTGGATCAACAGAGTCAACGACTATGGGTACATAACCTATGCCTTTTGATCTAACACTGTTACTAAATTTATTACGTGTTAATGAGTCATTGTTTATTCTATAATTTATAAATTCTTTACCCAATATACTACTTCTTAACATAACCCTATATTAAAAAGCGAAAATAATATTCTTTTAAATAAAGTTAACGTAAAACTAAAAAAAATAAATTATTTATAGTTGTTATACATAAAATGTATACTCTAATTTTTGCAATAGTATTGGCTTTGTTGGGTTTTGTATTGTTATTCGCACCAAAGAATTTGTTACCAAAAGAAACAGATAACCTTGTATTACATCAATTACGCAAGTATCATCAATTTATTGGTGTATTATTTATAGGTGTTGCCTATTATTTATATAGTTTCCAGAATAAGAAACAACTTGCACCTACACCGACATCTACACCGACATTTTCTTCAACAGAGTCTGAAGAAATACTTCCTAGTTATGAAGAAGCTACATCTGAAATACTTAAATAAATAACAAATAACAAATGACTAATTACTAATTAGCTATAACAATTCTACCTTGTAATTTTGATCTAGGATATATATCCATATCAAAATTTATAACATCTTTATTATTATTTTTCATATACCATTTTCTCCATAATATATTTTCATATCTTATTTTTTCATTTTTAGTCATATTTTGTAAATATTTAAACTGATCATTTTTTTTATATTTTTTTAATGTTTTCCAAGTATCAATAACATATTGATACTTTATATCGATATCGAAAAAATCTTCTAAGTCTTTTAAAAATTCTCCACCATATAAAGTAATATTTTTACATATCATTAAATGTTAAAAGTATATATTTTGAAATGTTTAAATTAATTTCAAAAATATATCTAAATCAAATCATTTCTTATTTTCCAATAGAGTTTTTTATTATTTTTGAACGCGATATCGCGTTTTTATTTTTTCTTTAGTAATATTATAATAAAAATGTCAGCTTTTTACTCAAATTTATTCTTTAATCAACCTATATCCATTTTGGATTCTACTGCAAGTAGTTTGAGTTCAGCATCGCTTTTCTTGTATGGTGGTGCAACTGTCCAAGGTAACTCTAATCTTTTTACTACAAACATCTCTGGTATTACTACTGTTACAAATAGTACTGATGGTATTAATGATACTACTGGAGCTCTTGTTGTATATGGTGGTATAGGAACTAAAAATAACTTACACGTTAAAGGAAATGCTGTTATCAATGGGTCTCTTACAGCTGGTTCCTTTGCTGTAGAAAATCTCGTTGCTAGCAGCATAACTGCATCTAATATTTTAGTTAATACCAAGGTTAGTTCTGCAAGTTTTTACGCACCATTAGCAACAATTAGTAATATTGTCGCTACAGCCCTTAGTTCTGGATCTATTGATGCAAGTGGTATGACTGTTGGTACTTTACTTGCAACTTTGCAAATATCAGCAGGAAATGTCTATTCTGTTAGCTCAAGTGTTGGATCTATCGATATCTCAAATGGACTCACATCTGCCTCTGCTTATATCACTGGAAGTGTAAGAGCAATTCATAACTCTAATACACTCGGATCTATCTATACTACCGGTGGAAGTGTCGGTGTTGGTATTACTTCTCCAAGTGACATTTTACACTTGTTCACAGGTGCAACTGATGGTAATATTGGTAGTATTTTCCAAACTGCATCACGACAATATCGTATTGGTATTAGGGGTGATACAAATAATATATTTGCTATTCAAGATGATACTGCTTCCGCTTTCCGTATGGTAATTGACACTGCAGGAAATGTTGGTATTTCAAATTCAGCACCAACACACACCCTTGATGTAACAGGAACTGCCAGATTTACCACATCTGTAACCACTGGACAACTTAATGCACCAAATGCTACAATTAGCAATGTTGTTACAACAAATCTCTCTGCTGGGAACTTTGCTGTAACTGATCTTTTGGCAACAAACATTACTGCTTCTAATGTCATTGTTAACACACAAGTCAGTTCTGCTAGTTTTTATGCTCCACTTGCTACCATTAGCAATGTTGTTGCTACCAGTTTGAGTTCTGGATCGATCAACGTTACCAACGTCACTGCTGCTAGTGTGTTTGCTACTACTCAAGTTAGTTCTGCTAGCTTTTATGCTCCAGTTGCTACCATCAGTAATGTTGTCGCTACCGATATCAGTTCTGGTACTCTTAACGTTACTAACGTAACTGCTGCTAGTGTGTTTGCTACTACTCAAGTTAGTTCTGCTAGTTTCTACGCTCCACTTGCTACCATCAGCAATGTTGTTGCTACCGGTATCAGTTCTGGATCTATCAACGTTACCAACGTAACTGCTGCTAGTGTGTTTGCTACTACTCAAGTTAGTTCTGCTAGTTTCTACGCTCCACTTGCTACCATCAGCAATGTTGTTGCTACTGATATCAGTTCCGGTACTCTTAACGTTACCAACGTAACTGCTGCTAGTGTGTTTGCTACTACACAAGTAAGCTCTGCTAGTTTCTACGCACCACTTGCTACCATCAGTAATGTTGTCGCTACAAATATGTCTGTTGGTTCATTCACTTCTACAAACATTACATCATCGAATATTGTTGCAACTGCTACAAGCACTGGATCTATCGATGCTACTGGTATGACTGTTGGAACTATCCTTGCAACTAGCTCCATTAGTACTGGTAATTTGTCTGTAACTAACAGTTCTATTCAAAATATGTACAGTGTTGGTATTACTAACGGAAGTATCTATTCTACTCTTGGTTCTTTCTCCACACTTGGAACTTCTTGGTTGTCTGCTTCTACTATCACTGGTGCAAATATGTACTTGTCTTCTGATTTGTTCGTAGCCGGTACCATTACTACCGTTAACATCACTACTACCAATTTGCTTGATACTAACTTCTCTGGTGGTGTTGCTAGTATTAGTCAAAACTTTATTGCTTATGGTAACAGTAACACAGTTGGATCTATCTTTACAACAGGAGGAAATGTTGGTGTAAACAACACAGCTCCATCTTATACCGTTGATGTAACAGGTGAAATGCGTGTAAGCAACAGTATTACTACATCTACTCTTCTTGCATCCACAAGTGTAAGTTCTGGTGTTCTTAATGCAACCAATGCTACAATCAGCAACGTTGTCACAACAAATCTCTCTGCTGGAAACTTTGCTGTAACTGATCTTTTGGCAACTAATATTACTGCTTCTAACATTATTGTTAACACAAAAGTCAGCTCTGCAAGTTTCTACGCACCACTTGCTACCATTAGCAATGTCGTCGCTACTGATATGAGCTCTGGTACTATAAATGTTAATGGTGCTATTACATCAGGATCTTTGTTTGTTACTGGAGGATCTTTGCTTCAAGGTAATGTTACCGTTAGCGGTGCTTCTGTACTCAATGGAGGTGCTACTGCTGGTGCTCTTTTCGTTACCGGAGGATCTTTGCTTCAAGGTAATGTTACCGTTAGTGGTGCTTCTGTATTGAATGGAGGTGCTACCGCTGGTGCTCTTTTCGTTACTGGAGGATCTTTACTTCAAGGAGACCTTACCGTCAGCGGTGCTTCTGTCTTGAACGGAGGTGCTACCGCTGGTGCTCTTTTCGTTACTGGAGGATCTTTGCTTCAAGGAAACGTTACCGTTAGTGGTGCTTCTGTCTTGAATGGAGGTGCTACTGCTGGTGCTCTTTTCGTTACTGGAGGATCTTTGTTCCAAGGTGACGTTACTGTCAGTGGTGCTTCTGTCTTGAATGGAGGTGCTACTGCTGGTGCTCTTTTCGTTACTGGAGGATCTTTGTTCCGAGGTGACGTTACTGTTAGCGGTGCTTCTGTGTTGAATGGAGGTGCTACTGCTGGTGCTCTTTACGTTACTGGAGGATCTTTGCTTCAAGGAAATGTTACTGTTAGCGGTGCTTCTGTCTTGAATGGAGGTGCTACTGCTGGTGCTCTCTTTGTTACTGGAGGATCTTTGCTTCAAGGTGATGTTACCGTTAGTGGTGCTTCTGTGTTGAATGGAGGTGCTACTGCTGGTGCTCTCTTTGTTACTGGAGGATCTTTGTTCCGAGGTGACGTTACAGTTAGTGGTGCTTCTGTCTTGAATGGAGGAGCTACTGCTGGTGCTCTCTTTGTTACTGGAGGATCTTTGTTCCGAGGTGACGTTACCGTTAGTGGTGCTTCTGTCTTGAATGGGGGTGTTACTGCAGGTGCTCTTTTTGTTACTGGAGGATCTTTGATTCAAGGTGATCTTACCGTTACTGGTGGATCTGTATTTGGATCAAATGTTACAATGGGATCAAATGTTGTTGTAAATGGACCTGCTTTGAAAATTCCTGTTGGAAATATAGCTGCAAGACCAGCTTCACCTCAAGAGGGTTATGTTCGTTATAACTCTGAAATACAACAATTCGAAGGTTATGGTCCAGGTAGTGCTTGGGGATCTTTGGGTGGTGTTATTGATATCGCTCAAACTACAAAGATTCTCGCTTCAGAAACACCAAGTGTAACAGATGGTAACCTTTATTTCTATACTGTAGGATCTGAACGTATGAGAGTTAATAGTGCCGGTAATATTGGTATTGGAACAAGTGCTCCAAGTTACAAATTGGATGTACAAGGAACATTGGGTGTATCTACTAGTATTACAACTGGATTGGTAAATGCTACAAATGCAACCTTTACAAATCTTGTTACAACCAATCTTACTTCTGGAAATTTCGCTGTAGGTGATCTTTTGGCAACAAATATTACTGCTTCTAATATCTTGGTAAATACAATGGTAAGTTCTGCAAGTTTCTATGCTCCACTTGCTACAGTTACTAATATTGTTGGAACAAATATTACATCTGGAACCATAAGATCAACTGATCTTACTTCTACTAATATTACCACTACAAATATTTCTGGAACAAATAGTTCAATCTCGAATATAATTGCATCTAATACAACAATGTCTAATATTGTTTCTACTGTGATTACAACTGGTTCTCTTATTGCTAATACTGTAGATATTACACCAAGTTTGGGTGATATTTCTAAAGAAATGTCATTCTCTGCTGCAAATAACCAAACATCTAGTTCTAGTGTTACAGGATTTGCCTTTAGTAATACAATTGTTCGATCATTTAATGCCGTTGTATCCGTAGAAATAAGTTCTGGTTCTGGAAACTTGTATGCTAATTATGATATTAGAGGTGTTCAGAAAAATTCTGGAGATTGGGTTATTAATACTAATTTCGTAGGTGATAACACAGGTATTGTATTCAGTATTGACAATATCAGTAGTAAAGGTCAAATTCAATATGTGTCAAGTAATATTACAGGATGGACTGCTACAACTATGAAATTTAGAGCTAGTACAACTTCACTTTAAAAATATGTAACCTATAATAAAAAATTAATGTTATAATAAAAAATTAATGTTATAATAAAAAAATTAATGATATAATAAAAAAATTAATGATATATAATATAATTAATTTTTATTAATTTATCTACAAGCAAAATTAAAATTGATATTGATATTTAAGCATTCTTTTTTGGAAAATGAGCAGAAAGATATCTTTGCAATTTCAAATATGTATAAACCAATGGTGATTTTGGATCATTTGGATCCTTTGGTTCAATAGCTGGTCCAAACAACTTCTTAAGAGATGCATCTGGAACAATTTCACGTCTATGTTCTGGATTTTGAAGATCCTTTTCTTTAATATAATTAGTAATATGTCTAGTAACATCAGTTCTAGCAATTGGATCTCCCTTCTTTACACCAAATTGAGCTAGAAAAGTATAAAGTTCATCTGATACTACAACTGGTGATGCAAATCCAGATGGCTTTCTTGTAGAATTTTCATCACGAGATTTCTTTTTTTTTGTTTTCTTAGAAGCTTCCTTGATTGCAGCTTCGTGATCACGTTGCATCTTTCTCAACTCTTGAATTTCACGCTTCAATTCCGTCATAAGATCTTGTTTTGTCTTGATCAATTTTTCAAATCTTTGTTTCATTGAATCAGTTTCAACTGTAGTATCTTGAGCTACAGTTTCAGTTGGAGTAGTAGTCTCAACTGGAGTTTCAACTTGAGTTTCAGTTGGAGTAACAGTTTCAACTGGAGCTGTTTCAACTGGTGCTTCTTT
>Ga0208439_1000455_pt1 | contig 14361 bp, 25 predicted proteins | sample ColrivemetaGS703_FD_187621 | JGI IMG/M metagenome (GOLD analysis project Ga0208439, IMG submission 187621) | Estuarine microbial communities from the Columbia River estuary - Freshwater metaG S.703 (SPAdes) (version 2) | ecosystem: Environmental > Aquatic > Marine > Intertidal zone > Estuary ...
GGATGTCCAGAAAGTATATCAGAAGATATTGTGCAAGAGATGTACATTTACCTTATAAGATACGAAAGAGAAGGTAAGAATATTTGGTATGGAGAACAAGTAAATTATTACTATGTATTCAAACAGTTAAGAGGTATTTATGTACAGTACCTACGTGCTAGTTCAAAGATTAAAAAAGTATCATTGGATGATATTGACAAACAATTTGAAGAAATAGACCCATTGGAATATGAGGAGCAATACGAGAAGTTTTTAAACAGTTACTTGAATGCAGTAGATGATGTTTTCTGGTACGATAAAAAAGTATTTGAATTAGTTGCTAAAGGTAAAAGTATTGCAGAATTAAGTAGAGATACAAAGATAGGTTACTATTCTCTTTACAATACTTACAATGCGGTTAAAGATAAACTAAAAGATAAACTATTATAACAGATTATGAAACTAGGAGATTTAATTGAAAGAATAACTTACTACACAGGAATCAAATGGGTAGTTAAAAAAATATGGGGAAAAGATTGTGGGTGTGATAAAAGGCAAGAACAACTAAACGATATTGAGTTATGGTAACAGAAGATAAAGAAATTTGGATTGATTTCAAAGCAAATGTAGTCGGTAAATTAAATCCAGAATATAAAAAAATTTTGTGTACCTTACACGCTAAATACTACAAACATAAATACTACGAGCCTTGCAGTTGTGATGCAAAGATTTATAGAATGTGGATTGCAGATATTGATAGAATTTATAACCAAAAATAAAAGATTTGAACAAACAACATCAACTAGAACAAGCGACAATTAAGATTTTAAATTTAGACGGATGGAAACTAAAATGGACTGGAGAAGGAAGTGAAAGTTGGGATGCAGAGGGATTGACTCCAAAAGGAAAGGAATGCGTTATAGAGATGAAATTTAGAAATAAGTATTATCCTACCAAAATGCTTGAAAAGTTTAAATACGACAAGCTAATGGCTACTGGTAAGGTTGCATTCTATTTCGTAAACGACCCTAAAGCAAACTATATGTTTTGGTTGAATGATATAAAAATGCCAGAGCCAGTTGATAAGTATTGTCCATCAACTACGATGTGGCAAAATAATAAAGTAATGAAGCCTTGCTATCTTTTAGAAGAAAGCCAAGCTGCGATGGTAAACAACAACGATACAATAGAAACAATGAAAAAAGAAATCATTCAAAAGCTGAATCAGTTATCTGATAGGATAAATATTCAGGAAAGAGAAGAACTATTAAAAGATATAGTTCAATTGAAGTTAACTGAAAACTATTCTGAATTTATTAAAATGAAAGACAAATGGAATATATAGGCTACGAGGTTAAATTAAACCTATTTAAAGGAATACTTTTAGGTGTTATGGAGGAAACATTTATTGAAGAAGACGTAATTGAGAAAGATTTTTCAATTTATTTTGGTATGCTATCTATTTGTTTTACAAGGATTTATAATAAACTTTAAAAATAATTGTAAATTTTATTAAAAAAATTGTTGATAATTAAAATAAGTTTTATATATTTGCATAGTAATAATAAAACAAAGACAATATGAAAATCACAAAAGAAGAAAATTTAGTAAACTTTAACTTTTGGCAGGGTGCTAAAAATCATTCATTTAGTTATGATGAATTAAGAGAAATAGAATACCAACTAGAAGATATATACCAATATGGTATGGATGAAACGCACATAAACGATTTGTTTTGGTTTGATGAGGAATTTTTATGCGAATTAATTGGATTAAAATATAAAAAATATTTAAAAAGATAAAATTAAAACAAGATGAAAACAATTAAAAGAATTATCAAAACGCAATTAGTAAACTTAAACATCAAACCAGTTAAGGTCGTTATATTACCAACTGGATTAGTATGTGAGCATTTTAATAACGGAAAAGTAAATGTAATATGAGAGCAACACAAATTCACTACGAGAACGGAAAAGGATATGATATTATAGATGTGTGTAAAGATTACGCTCTTAATTTCAATAGAGGTAATATTTTAAAGTATGTAGCACGAGCAGGTAAAAAGCAAGATGAGTTGCAAGATTTAAGAAAGGCTTTAGATTACTTGCAAAGAGAAATATCATATTTAGAAGAACAACAAAAACAATATATTAAACAAACAATAGACAGATGAGCCAATTAGATTACGATTTAGACAATTACTTAAACGAACTTGATAAAGAGTTTGAATGTTATGAATGTGGAACAAGTATATCAGAAGAGGGATATTGCAGTAGAGAATGTTATAAAGCTGGACAAGAATGATTTTGCTAGTAGATGCAGATAGTTTAATATTTGCAAGTTGTTATCGCAAACGAGAAACACCAGATGATAATCCATACTTTGAAAAGCTATCAGATGCTTCGGATAAGTTCAATGAGCAGTTAATGGGTATCGTAAATCATTTAGAAGACTTCTACGATATTGATAAGGTAATTATCTTCAATGGTTCAAAAGGTAACTTCAGAAAGCTAATAACTGATAAATACAAAGCAAACAGAAAAGATACACAGATACCGCCTTTACTTAATGATATGCATCAATGGGTAAAAGATAACCATAATTCAGTTTATGGTTATGGTGTTGAAACAGATGATATGGTTGCAAGATACTGGAATGATTTATCAAAAGAATTTGGAAGGAATGAAGTTATGATAGTAAGCATTGACAAAGATTACAAACAGTTTCCTTGCCTTATGTACAATTATCATTATAAGCATAAGCAAGTTTTAGATATAAGCGAAGAAGAAGCTATGTACAACTTCTATGAGCAAATGATTGTAGGCGATACTGCTGACAATGTAAATTACTTTAAAGGTAAAGGAAAGAAGTTTGCAGAGAACTATTTAAAAGGCTGTACAAGTCATTACCAGTACACAAAGAGGATGTATGAATTATTTAAACAAGAATATAAAGGAAAAGCAAAGCAAAGATACATTGAGTGCTATAACCTTTTAAAATTAAGAACAAACTAAAATAAATAAAGATGATAGAATTAGATGAATTAATAGATTATGTTAATCAAACTTTAGGGTTAGATATTAGACAAGATACTAGAAAAAGAGAAGTTGTAGATGCGAGAGCATTTTACTATGAGTTAGCAAGAAGACTTACAAAAAATAGCTTACATACTATTGGAGATTCTTTAGGTAAAAACCACGCAACTGTTATTCATAGTTTAAACAATGTAGTTATGCATTTGGATAAAAATAAAATAAATAAATCATTAATTGAACTTGGATATAAAAGTAGAAAGAGTACATTTGAAGAATTAAAGGAAAGAGTATCTTATTTAGAAACACAATTAGAAAATTTAAAACAATAACAAGATGAATAAGCAATTAGATTATTTAAAAGTAGTATTACTTGGTCAATTAACTATTGAAGCAATAGATAGCTTGAGAGGCACTACAAAGTACAGACAAGAAGTAAAGAATGTAGGAAATAGATTTAACAAGATGCTGGAGGAATATGTTAATGAAGATTTTAATACTGTATATAACAACAACGAAGAAATGACAATGAATGTAATGCGTAAGATAACTGAATTAATAAATAAGTTATCAACTTCTGATATTGATGATTTAGTTATGATTGATGCAGTTATAGATAAGTACAAAGAGAATAGAGAATGGTTTGTAGAACACGCTTCTGCTGATTTTTTAAAATTAGAAATATAAATGAAAGCAATAATAAAATTTAATTTACCAGAAGAACAAGATGATTTTGATATGTTTAACCAATCATCATCTATGTATAGTGTTATTTGGGATTTAAACCAATGGTTAAGAGGTCAAACTAAATACGCTCCTGATAATACAAGTGAAGATACTATTAAGGCTTTTTATGAATGCCAAGATAAACTTACTGAATTATTAAACGAAAACAATATAGAATTATGAAACAAAAGAAATACACCCAAGAGGAAAGAATTAAGAAATTAGAACAAGTAGTTGCACTTTTATATACTTATCATCAAACAATGATTAAAGAAATACAAGCGTTAAAATCTGAATTGAAAGATGAGAAAGAGTAATATAAAATACGGATTCTTTCTTGTAGCAATTACAAATTTTACAATTATGATTATCATTCTTACAATAGTTGCTATCTTTATCAGAATATTATGTTAATAAAATAAATTAAAATTAACTATATACTAATAGTTAAAATTTAATTTATATATGAAACTAGTAAATATTCAAGAAATTAAAAACAACGAGAAAAATCCTCGTATCATTAAAGATTATAAGTTTAAGCAACTGGTAAAATCTATTAAGGAATTTCCAGAGATGCTTAAATTAAGACCAATAGTAGTTAATAGCGAAATGGTTGTACTTGGTGGAAATATGCGGTTAAAGGCTTGTAGAGAAGCTGGACTTAAAGAAGTCTGGATATTAAAAGCTGATGAACTAACAGAAGAACAACAAAGAGAATTTATAGTAAAGGACAATGTAGGTTTTGGAGAATGGGATTGGGATGTGTTAGCAAACGAATGGGATAATCAATTGTTGGCAGATTGGGGGATTGATTTGCCTAAATTTGATTACAAAAATGATTTTGATTCTCAAATAGAAGAAATAGAAGAATACAGTTTTCCCGAAGATGATTTAGAATCAAGTCACGTTAAAATGATTCAATTATTTTTAAACACAAAAACAGAACCATTATTTAAAAAATGGGAATTAAAATTGAGAGAAATATATAAAACTGATAACCTAACAGATACAGTTTATGAAGTTATTAAAAAAGAGTTTAGTAATTATGGAAGTTAAAAAACATTATATAAAACCTGTATTAACAGATGAAGAAACTAATAATTTAAGAGGTGTTTTATTAGGAGAAAAAGATTATAATATTTTATTCGAAGAAGATGTTGATGTATATTGTTCTGAAACAAATAAATGTATAGCTAAATTTAGGAAGAATGTTATTCCCTCTAATATTGTAAAATATGCTTATGAAAATTTAAAAGGAGCTGCAACCGCATCCTCAAATAGAGGAACAAGTTCTGGTATAAAAGAATCAGGAAAAGCATCAGAAAAAAGATTAAAAAAAGATGGAACTATATCTAACACTATGATAGCAGACCCTATAAATAGTGGTATAATAGGTTATTTTGATAGAAATGCAAGATTTCCTTATTGTAGACAGACGGCATTCAATGAAAAACAATTCTCTAAATTTAAAAAAGCATACCCAATAATTAAACTTGTAGACACGAAATATTCAGAATTGATGCCTAATGAATATAAATTACAAAGAGAGGTTGCTGATAATACCTCTAAAGATTTTGTAATACCTAATACTGCATTTACAACAGTAACTGTAAATAAGAATTGGCAAACTGCGGTGCATACAGATAAAGGTGATTTTGAAAAAGGTTTTGGAAATCTTGTTGCTTTAAGAAAAGGCAGATATACTGGTGGTTATTTTGTTGTTCCAAAATGGGGCGTAGCTTTTGATTTACAAAATTGCGATTTATTACTTGTAGATGTTCATCAATGGCACGGTAATACACCAATAAATAAAATAGATGATGATGCTAAAAGAATAAGTTTAGTAATGTATTATAGAAAAAATATGATAAATTGCGGAACTGCTGATGAGGAAAATGAATTTGCTAAAACAAGAAAAGAAGGAACGAAACTAAATTAATATGTGCGGTGTAATTGGATTCAGTTGCGAAAAACCAAATAAAGAAAATATATCAATATTAAATAAACTGATATTTGAAAGTAAAATAAGAGGTTTACATAGTTTTGGATATAGTTATATTGATGATGGTTTAATAAAAACAGAAAAGCATCACGATATAAATTCTGTTAAATTACCTATTTCAAATAATATAATATACCACAACAGATATTCAACAAGTGGAGATTATAAAAACCACGAAAACAATCAACCAATTTTTAACAATGAATTATCTTTAGTTTTTAATGGTGTTTTAGATATGGGTACTAAAAAACAAATTGAAAATAAATATAATATACAAATGGAAACAGAAAATGATGGGGAAATAATATTAAAGAATTGTGGTACAGATATAGAATTAATACGTAGTTTTGTAAGAGAAACAAGTGGTTCTTTTGCAGGTATAATTTTAACTAGTTCTAATAAACTTTTAGCTATAAGGAACAGTAAAAGACCTTTATGGCAATTAAATCATTTAGATTGTGTTTATTTAGCATCTACTAAAGATATATTTAAAAGAGTTGATGATTCTTTTGAACCAATACAACTAAAAGAAAACACTATATATGAATATTAGATTAGCTGAATCAAGTGATAAGGATTTCATTAAGAAGCTATACAAACAAAGTTCTAAAGAAATAGGTAGTTTTAATCTATTTTGGACTTGGGACAAATATTTGTCAGGAGAAGCTAAACATAAATTTTATGTTATAGATAATATGGGTTTTATGAGAATAGGATATTCTAAAAAATATAACTGTTATGTACTTTATGAAATAGCAGTTGACGTTGAATGTAAGCAAAAGGGTGTTGGTAGAAAATTGTATGATAAAATACCAAAACCTTTAATGCTGAAATGTAATAAAGATAATTATATTGGTAATAATTTTTATAAAAAAATGGGTATGACAAATTCAGGAACAACAAAAACATCTAAAGGAATAGAACAAAATATATGGACGGCTTCATAGATTATCATATAAAATCTTCCGAAGCGAAAGACATAGACCCAAGTAATGATTGTTTAAGTTATATTTCAGACAGATTTGAATTAAACATAGAACAAAGATATTGGCTTGCTTTTCTTTTTGGTACTTGTTATTCATCTACGAATGTTTATTATATTTATAATGAATTTCCAGACTATGAAAATGTAGATGTAAATAGATTACAAAGATGGTGGGATAATAATAGAGATAAAACTTTATTTCAGACAGATAGATTAAGAGTTAAAACTCAAAACAAGTTTGTAGAAACATTCTTAAGTTATTCTAATTTATTAAATGGTATGTCACAAAGTGATTTTTTTCAATCATTAAAACAACCTACAAAACAAATGACATATGACAATTGTTATAAAAAACTATCTGAAATAAAAAACTTTGGTAGATTTACTATGTTTATATATTTAGAAATGATAAATGTGTTAACTAAATATGAATTAGAACCAACATATTTAGATTTAAAAAATGCTGAAAGTTGTAGGAATGGTTTAGTTTATCATTTAGGTCACTACGAATTAGATACACATAATAACAAAAACAAACTAAAACCCAAACAAATAAATTATCTTCAATATAAATTTAAAGAATTACACAACCAAATAAAATTGTTAAATATAGAACATAAGAATATATGGAATATAGAAACAACTTTATGTGCTTATAAAAAATATAATAAAGGTAAAAGATATATTGGTTATTATATAGATAGACAAAGGCAAGAAATACAAAAGATGGAATCTAATATTAAAAACGGAGTTGACTGGAGTGTTCTTTGGGACTTTAGAAAAGAAAATTATGAAAGAAAATGGCTAAAAGAATAATAGCAATAGGTGGAGAACCTGCAAGTGGGAAATCAACTTTAATGAAGTATATATTGAAACAATACGAACCATTAAAAACTTTTAAATATGGACTTGTTAGGGGTTTATACAATGAAGAAAATAATTTATATTTTTTAGGTATATATGATAATTCTGTTTTTTGTGGTACAGATAAATTAAGTATGGCAGTTCAACCTCATTTCTTAAATCTTGTTGAAAAAATGCCAGAATCGACTTTTGTATTTGAAGGCGATAGATTATTTAATCAAAGTTTATTTGATAAAAAAGATTGTGAAATAATTGTTTTAAATGTTACAGAAAAAACAAATGAAGATAGGCACAAAAAAAGAAATGATAATCAAACTGAAAAATTTAAAAAATCTAAAAAAACAAAAATAAAAAACATTTTATCTAAAAATAAAGTAACATTAATTAATAATGATACGGAAGAAGATAATAAGAAAGCTAAAGAAACAATATTAAAACTAATAAAATGTCAAACAAATCCGACACTATAAAAGAAAGATTACTTCAAGCATTAGAACAATCTTTAGGTATTGTCACAACTGCTTGTAAAAGTGTTATGATACATAGGTCTACTTATTATGAGTATTATAAAAATGATTTAGACTTTAAGAAAAAAGTTGATGATATACAAAATGTTGCTTTGGATTTTGCTGAAAGTCAATTACATAAACAAATACAAAGTGGAAACACATCTGCTACTATATTTTATCTAAAAACAAAAGGTAAAAATAGAGGTTACATAGAACGGCAAGAAATAACTGGTGCAGATGGTATGCCAACAAACTTTCAAATAGAAATAATAAAACGTGAGGATAAAGACTAATATAGTTTTTGAACATTTATTAGAATCAACAAAAAAGATAACAATAGAGCAAGGTGGAACTAGGTCTGGAAAGACTTATAACATTTTGCTTTTTATTATTTTTAAATACTGTTTAGAGAATACAGGTAAGACAGTTACGATATGTAGAAAAACATTTCCTGCTGTACGTTCTTCTGTTATGCGTGATTTTTTAGACATACTAAAACAATATAAATCTTATTCAGAAGAGTTTCACAACAAGTCAAACCACGAATACAAGCTAAATGGAAATCTTGTAGAATTTATATCTTTAGACCAACCACAAAAGGTAAGAGGTCGTAAAAGAAACTTGCTATTTATAAATGAAGCAAATGAATTAGATTACGAAGATTGGCAACAGTTAATATTTAGAACAGAAGATAAAATCATTTTAGACTTTAATCCATCTGATGAATACCATTGGATATATGATAAAGTAATTCCAAGAGATGATGCTGACTTCTTTATTACTACATACCTAGATAACTCTTTTTTAAATGAAAGTATAAAAGAAGAAATTGAAAGGTTAAAAGAAACAGATGAAACCTATTGGCAAATTTATGGTTTAGGTTTAAAAGGTATTTCAAAAGCTACTATCTTTAATTACTATGAGTTTGATACATTACCACAAGATGCAGAGTTTATTTCGTATGGTGCTGATGCTGGTTATACAAACGACCCTACAACTTTGGTAAGCGTTTACAAACAAGGTCATAACTTATATATCAAAGAACATATTTATCAAACGCAAATGACTACTTTTGATATTGCAAACAAATGGAAACAGATTGGAATAGATAGAGAATTAATTTACTTTGATAGTGCAGAACCTAGATTGATTGAGGAACTACGTAGAATGGGTTTTAACGTACGACCAAGTTTAAAAGGTACTGATAGTGTAAATGCAGGAATAGACCTCTTAAAACGCTTTAAAATACATATTCATAGAGATAGTCATAATTGTATTCAAGAATTTAGAAACTACAAATGGCAAGAAGACAGAAGTGGCAAAATGATAAACAAACCAATAGACAAACATAACCATACAATTGATGCGGTTAGATATGCGACTTATTCTGTATTAAGCAAACCTAACTTTGGAAGATACGCAATTGTCTAAAATAATTTTAAAATAACTATATATAAGTATGAAAGTAGAATTGATTGTACCTAATAGTTTAAATGAAATAACACTTGGTCAGTACCAAGAGTACATTAAACTAGATAAACTTACTGAAACTGAATTGTCTTATAAAATGATTGAGATATTCTGTGGTTTAAAACCAGAGCATATTAGATTGTTAAAAGCAAAAGATGTACAAGATATTGTAGGTATTATTTCACAGATGTTTGAATCTAAACCTAGTTTGGTGCATACGTTTAAAATGCAAGGTGTTGAGTATGGTTTTATAAATAACCTAGATGAGATGTCTTTTGGGGAATACATTGATTTAGATACTTACATAGGAGATTGGGATAACATTGAAAAAGCTATGGCGGTTTTATATAGACCAATTGAATTAAGAAAAGGAAGTAGGTATCACATAAAAGAATATGAGGGTGGAGATGCAGACCATTTAAAAGGTATGCCATTAGATGCTGTGATTAGTTCTATACTTTTTTTTTACAATTTAGGGAACGAATTATGTCAAGTTACGATGAACTCTTTAATGGAGGAGGAAGACAAGAACTTACTAGAGTTTCTCAATTCGGAAGCAAATGGGGATGGTACTCAAGCGTTTATGCACTCGCTCAATCAGATATTAGGAGATTTGAAGATATCACTAAATTAAAAATGCACGAATGTTTACTATTCTTAACCTTTGAAAAAGAGAAAAACGAAATAGAAGCATCACAAATTAAAAATAAGTTCAATGCAAGGAATTAGAGGATTTTACCAATTAACGCAAACCATTAAAGAGCAATTGCTTAATGATGTAAATTGCAATACAGTTACAACTGGAGATATTACAGAAGTGGATTTATCAAAGCAAACGATATTTCCATTATCACATATTATTGTAAATAACGTAACATCAGAAGAACAATATTTAGGTTTTAACATTACAGTACTTGCAATGGATATTGTAGATGAAAGCAAAGAGCCTACAACTGATATTTTTAGAGGAAACAATAATGAGCAAGATGTATTGAATACACAGTTAGCAGTATTGAATAGACTTACAATGTTATTAAGAAAAGGAAACCTACATACAGATTTATATCAGTTAGATGGTACTCCTAATTGTGAACCATTTTACGAAAGGTTTGAAAATAGATTAGCAGGATGGGCTTGTACGTTTGATGTGTTTATTCAAAATGATATTGATATATGCAGTTAGAAGAAACTAGAGAGGCGTTAAATAAATTCGCTAAATATGTTGTACAACAATCAAGAAGCAATCTTACTAAAAGCGATAAGAACGTTTCTAAAGAACTTTACAATAGTTTAGGATATGATTTAAACGTTTCTAAAAATAGTTTCTCTTTAAGCCTCTTAATGGAAGATTATGGTATGTTCCAAGACAAAGGTGTTAAAGGTAAAACAAGTTCAGCAAAAGCACCTAATAGTCCATTTCAATTTGGTAGTGGAACTGGAAAGAAAGGTGGTTTAACAAATGGCATTGATAAGTGGGTACGAAGAAGAAGGTTTCAGTTTAGAGATAAGAAAGGTAGATTTATGAGTTATCAATCAACTGCTTTTTTAATCACAAGAAGTATTTACAACAAGGGAATAAAGCCTAGTATGTTTTTTACAAAACCATTTGAAAAAGCATTTAAAGGATTGAACGAAGAATTAATACAAGCGTATGCATTAGATGTACAGAAATTTATGGAAACAACGATAAAAGATAATTTTAAAAAATAAGAGATGGCAATTAATTTAAGAAGTCCATATTACATTGGTATATCAAACGGAAGTTTATCTTATGCTACATTGGAGTTAAAAATTTGGAATACAGAAACTGGAACTCCAGCAACTCCTCAATATACTTTAAGAAAGTCTATAATAGTTGGTAGCACTTCTGTTTATTTTGAGGTTTCAGAACTTATTAGGGATTTTTTAGATACTGAATTTAATGGAGTTTATAATTCTTATTCTTTAATTGTAGAATCAACTATTAAGGCTTATAATTCTAGTGGTACTTTATTATCTACATCAGTACAAACAAACTTTGCTTTTGATAGTTATTCTTATTTTGAAGAACAAAATTTTGATTTAGACAATGTTTCTACTTTAATAACAAATAGAACTATTTACAATTTAGCAGATAATGTAGCGAGAATACCAGTTCACACTAAAAACAATCCTTTTATTTATTTTTATAGAAATGGAGAACTTATAAAGACTTTAAATTACACAGAAGACCCAGATGATACAGAACAACAAATTGTTTATGTAAGTCAAGTTGGGGAATTAAGTGATGATAATTATAGGGAAAGAGTTTTTGAAGATGGAGGTATTATTGAAGAAAGTAAATGTTTAAAAGATTTTATTGATAAGTTTGAATTGTATGGGGTTGATAAAATTGTAGTTACTGATGATTTAGGAAATAGAGATACAATTAAAATTATAATTTTAGATGAATGTAAATACGAGCCAAAGAAGTTTACTTTTGTAAATAAGTTTGGAGCATTACAAGATATTTATTTCTTTAAAAAGCAAGTAAATAAAATGAATGTTTCAAAAGAAAGTTATAATGCTAACACATTACTTGCTAATTACACTTATAATAGGTCTGTACATACAAAAAGAGATTTCAATATAAAAGGAAATGAATCATTTACATTTAGTAGTGGATATTTGAATGAAGAATACAACGAGGTATTTAAACAAATGATGCTATCTGAAAAGGTGTGGATAACTAATATAACAGATACCGAAGAACAAGTGTTACCTATTAACGTGAAGACATCTAATATCACTTATAAGACATCTTTAAACGATAGGCTAGTAGAATATACAATTGAGTTTGAAAACTCTTACAACGTACTAAACGACATTAGATAAATGCAAACTATTCAATTATACATAGAAGGTCAAAGAGTGGATATGTTCAAAGATGAATCGGTATCACTTACACAATCAATTCAGAATGTAAGAGATATTGCCAAAATCTTTACAGACTTTTCTAAAACTTTCACACTACCAGCTTCAAAAACAAATAATAAAATATTCAAGCATTATTATAACTTTAGTATTGAAAATGGTTTTGATGGTAGGACTAAAAAAGACGCTACAATTGAATTGAATCATTTACCATTTAAAGACGGAAAAATAAAACTAGAGGGGGTTGATTTAAAAAATGGTGTGCCTTATGCATACAGAATTACATTTTTTGGTAGTACAGTTGAGTTAAAAGATTCATTAGGAGAAGATACGTTAGCCTCTTTAGATTTAAGTGCTTTAAATAAAACATATTCTCCTAGCGAAATACAAACAAGTTTACAAGCAGACCCAAACACAACTCACGTTATAGCACCTTTAATAACACATACTAGAAGATTATTCTATGATAGTTCAAGTGGTCACGCTCACGATGATAACCATACTGGTAATTTATTTTATCAATCTGGAGCAGGACACGAACACGGAGTATTATGGTCTGATTTAAAATACGCAGTTAGGATACATAAAATAGTTGAAGCAATTCAAAACAAGTCTGAATATAACATTACGTTTAGCAATGATTTTTTTAACTCAAGTAACTTACCTTATTATAATTTGTTTATGTGGTTGCATAGAAAAAAAGGTAGTGTTGAAAATTTAGGTGGTTTACCTAGTAGTTCGGTAAATGAATGGAGTGTATCAACTCCTCCTTATAATACTGATACTAGAATGATTTCATCTACAACTTTAAGTGTTTTTGGAGATGTTAATTCGTATTCAATATTTAGTTTAATTTTAACAACTGCATCAACGGATAGTTATAGGGTTTCTGTTTTATTAGATGGTGTAGAGGTTTCTAATTCTGGAAATGTTAGTGGCACTTTTACTTTTGATAGTATCTTTTTAGATAATGGAGAATATACTGTTTATATTGAATCTGAAAGCACTATTGTTTTTTCAAACATAAGATGGAATATAGAATATGAACCGATACCAGATTTATTTTATACAGATACTTTTGATACTGGTTCTTATACACATACTGCTACATTTCAATTTAACATATCTCAACAGATACCAGATATGAAAGTTATTGATTTTATAACTGGTGTATTTAGGATGTTTAATTTAACTGCTTTTGTGGATAAGGTAACAAATGAAATTATAGTAAAACCTTTGGATAATTTTTATTCAACTGGTAATACTTATGAGATTTCTAAATATATAGTTTCAGATGGTAGTTCGGTTAACGTTGCGTTACCTTTTAGAGAAATTAATTTAGAGTTTGAAGATACTGAAACAATATTAGCTAAACAACACGACCAATTAGCTGGTAAGATATGGGCAAAACAAAGTTGGACAAATTTTGAAAAGTTAGATGGAGAAATATATAACATTAAACTTCCTTTTTCAAAAGTAAAATACGAAAGGTTGTATAACGTTTTAGGAGGTGCAGCAACTACAATTCAATATGGTTTCTTTGTAGATGATAATCAAGATAGTTATTTTGGTAAGCCTTTATTGTTTTATCCTATTAGACAAACTGGTGGAACTGCAATAAGTTTTATGACAAGTGAATCTACTAGAGTACCTTTAACAACTTATAACATACCATCAAATAGCTTGTCTTTAAATTCAGCTACAAGCAAAGCTAATATAAATTTCTTTGCTGAAGTAAACGAATATACAAACACAAGTGATTTTACAGATACTTTATTTAACGTTTATTATAAGAATTACATTACAAGTGTATTTAATCAAAAAAACAGATTAACAAAAGTTACTGCTTATTTACCGTTGAGCATATTACTTAACTACACTTTAGCAGATAGGTTTATAATT
>Ga0208439_1000458_pt1 | contig 14322 bp, 21 predicted proteins | sample ColrivemetaGS703_FD_187621 | JGI IMG/M metagenome (GOLD analysis project Ga0208439, IMG submission 187621) | Estuarine microbial communities from the Columbia River estuary - Freshwater metaG S.703 (SPAdes) (version 2) | ecosystem: Environmental > Aquatic > Marine > Intertidal zone > Estuary ...
AAGTAAACTATAAAACAATTAAAAAGAAATCGGTTGTTGAAACATACAACCGATTTTTTGTCATACAAAACTTGTATTGTCATACAAAACCTTTAGTTGTATTGTCATACAATACACATGTTTGTTTTGTCATACAAAACCTTTAGTTGTATTGTCATACAAAACCCACCCCCCAAAAAAATTTGAAAAAGTTCTTGTGTTTTTCTGGGGGTGCTGGTAGATTGATTCCATGAATACAAAACTATTCGATCAAATAATTGAAGGTATGTTCACACTACTCGTATCGAGTATTGCGATTTGCTATTTTGTATTCTTGACAGATGTAATCCTAACCTATATCCACCGATAATATGAAATTAAAAGACATTGAACTACCAGATGATGCAATCCTAGCAATTTTAGGATTTGCTTGCATATATTTTGGTGCTTGCTTATTGGGATTGACTATGGCAATAGTTAAAGGAATCGCATTATATTTCTTCGACTACCAAATAGTTATATTTGGAATAAATCTATGACAACATACATGGTCTATTGCACATTGGATACGGAAGAACCTTTCATGGTGGAAGCCGAAACCTTGGAGGATGCAAAATCAGAAGCTCTCAAAGAACTTGGGTGGCACTTGATAGAATCAGAAGACGATTACGAAGAAACTTTAGAACAATAAAAGATGAAAGAAGAAAAACCAGATTACGAAAACTCGCAACTCATATTCACAGGAATTGGAATAATCTTGGTAGGAATTGGGTTAATCCTAATTATACCATTCATTGTGATTTGGGCAATGAATGGATTGTTTACTCTACATATCCAATACACATGGACGAATTGGTTATACATGGTCATCATAATGGGAGCATTTAAGGCTAGTGTTTATAAGTGAGAAAAATTGAATTCAAATACAATGATGGTGGAAGATTCGCATCGGGTTTCCATCATCATACAAGCGATTGTGTCACCCGATCTTTATCAATCGCATTAGATATTGAATACCTAAAAGCTCATGAATACATAAACAATCTAATTCAAATGTTTGGAGACACTACATCTCATGTAGCAAAGGGAATGACAATGCGGACAACCAAAAAGCTCATGAAACATTTTAATCTCATTTGGATTCAATCAAACAATCTTCTGGAAATACCAAAAGAAACCAAATGTATTCTGAATGTTTCTCGTCATGTTTGTGCAATGGTGGATGGTGTAATAAATGACACTCATGACTTCCGAGAAAAATCAAATAGAATTTATGGTTATTGGAAACTGAACTAATTTTCGAGATGGGATGTTTTGTATGACAAATGAAAAGATTGAAAATAGTTATTGCCATGTTTAATCCATTTGATAAGTTGAATGCCTTATGACAACACCACATAAAGAACCAATCGAATTCTGCTACAACATCAAAAACCGCTGGCCGCACCACATCAAAAACAAAAGGAAATTAGAATCATTTCAAAAGATGGTCTTCGATGCCATTGAAAACGAAATGGATTTATTGGATGATGAAGATATGGATTGGTCAATCACAACCCATGCGGATTCCGCATTAGATAGTTTCAATGCAAAAGAACAAATCCGTCTATTGAAGAGATTGAAAAAAGCACTGGTAGAAGATAACCATTGCTTCGATGATGAAGATTTGATTCTTGAAGAAGCACTCTATCGGGTGGTCACTGGTTACTTTGGATATATTTCCGATCTTAAAGATGATTACAAAAAAGAATGGAATAGATTTAAAATGCTCGCAGGATCAGCAGATATTGATAGCTATTTCAACGATTATATCTGGTGGGATATGGATTTTACATTCTGGTCAATAAAACCATCACACATCAAAAACTACAAAAAAATCCTCAAGCAATATATCTAATATGAATCCAATCGAAAAACTTTTCTTCGCAATAAATAACAAACTCACCGAATCGGTAAAATATGGAAACCATCAAATACATTTAACCGCTACTTGGATGCCAAGCTATGATCTTTATCATATCGTAGTAGATGGAAGGGTCATTCATTCCGCACAAAGAAGTAGCATAAGGAAAATCATAAAAGAATGGATGGAAGGAAATAGAAAATTGAAAGATTGTGGAGATGATCTTTTTCTTCTAATCAAATGCTAAAAGAAAATCGGGAGACTAAAAATCTCCCGATTTTTTTGTTATATGGTTTTGTATGACAATAGAAAAATTCCTTGACAAAAATTAAATAGTTGATCTCCAGGGTTTTGTATGACAATAGAAAAATTCCTTGACAAAAATTAAATAGTTGATCTCCAGGGTTTTGTATGACAATAGAAAAAAGTTATTTCAAATGAATTTTTATTTTGACATTCATTCCAGTTAGTATAGATTGAATCTTGTCGGAGGCAATCCCGCCAATGACACAAACCTAAAATACTACTACAATAATATGTCTCATCTAATCGAAGAAAATATCGACCGCGTTTATTCCAATGAAGGAACAGAATGGCATGGTCTTGCAATCCCAACCGAAATCATCGACGACTCTGTATTCGATGCTCTCTCTCACGATATCATCGAATCCCCAACCTACGGCATTGTCGATGGTGTTCAAATCGAAATCCCCAATCACAAGACCCTGTTCAGCGATATGCGTAAGTCCCGCCCAGACTTGGATGCCGCTTTACAGATCAAACCTCTTCACATTCCCAAGATGGGTTATCGGGTTATCAATAACCGCGAGGTGATTAACTGCATGAAGGAATCATTCAAAGACTTGGATGTTACCATCACAACAGCAGGAACTCTGGAAGGCACAAAGAAATTCTTTGTCAGCGTGGATATTGGCGATAGCGAAATGGTCATCAATAAGGATCGTTTCAAAGCCTATGTGAACTTCATTGCTAGTCACGATGGCACAATCGCCGTCACCGCATACGATAGCGTAGTGCGTATCGTTTGCATGAATACTCTCATTGCTTCTCGTCAAGCGGCGGGTGATGCTGGATTCTCGGTCTATCATACCAAGAATGCCGATATTGCCATGAAGAACCTACCAGAATTGTTTAATGCGATTCTCAAGGGACGTGCGAACCTCAAGGAAGTGATGGAATATCTGGAATCATCCAAGTGCGATCATAATGATGCCTTGGCAATGGCTTGTGGATACTTCTGCATGGAAACTAAAAGCGACAAGCTATCCACAAGAGCGATGAATGCGGCGGAAGGTATCGCTACCCTCTTCACCCGTGGAATCGGAAACAAGGGAGAAACCTTATATGACTTGGCAAACGGAGCAACGGAATACTGGACTTCTGGCGAAGGAACAGGCAAGGGTAAAACCGCTCTATCCGATAGGAAGTATCGCTCCATGCTTGGGTCAGCGGCAACCCACAAGGAATCCTTTGTGGCAATGCTGGCAAACGATGACCATCGAAAGGATGCTCTCAAGATTGGCAAGCAAGCCCTCGCCCTTTCCATCGCAAGCTAAAAAGGAAAGTCAACAAGAAACCCACTCTCGAAAGGGAGTGGGTTTTTTTGTTATACAAAACTCATCCTATTGTATTGTCATACAAAACCCTCCACCATAACACAATACCTTTTGTATGACAAGACAAAAAGTTGTATTGTCATACAAAACCCCCAGACTATCAAAATTCTTATACGGAAGTTTCCAGAGTTTTGTATGACAATAGAAAATCTAAAAATAATTGTTGCCATGTCGAATAACCTATGGCATAGTGTTTCCAGTCTCAAATGAGGCTACGGAACAAAGTCAGCCGATAAAATGACAACGGATGGAAAATCCGAAAAACAAAGTGAAAATCGCAGATATCAAAAACATCCTCGCAACCCGCAAAGGTCAGAATCTTTCCGTAGTGATTGGAAAGCAACTCAAGACCTACAAAAAGGTTCTCGACATTGTTCCTATCGGTGAGACGGAATACATTTCCTATGGCCAAGCACCAGTAGTTGAGAAGGTAACATCCTTTATCATCCGTGGCGGTATCGAATATGACAACCAGAAGGTAGTCATCGAAGGACGCGAGGATGGCACATTACCAGTCGAAAACGCAGGTCTTCCTTGGGGTGAGTGGGCAGAGTATCCATTCCACATCGAACACAAGGGAAGCGACTATGCTCGCTTCTACGCCGCAAGCGGTTTGAGTTTCGAGCCAAAGGTTGAGTATTTCCTTAATGGAAAACCAACGACAAAGGCGATCATTGAGCCACTATGCCTTGCCAGCGAGTTTCGCAAGTCGGATGAGCCAATGCCTCTTTGCATGACCATCAAAGCGGATAACGTCAAGGCAATCTTAATCTGATTGAAACAAGATAGGGGTCTCCCCCGCCCCTATCTTAACCAATCACAATAATATGTTCGCTCACATATCAAAAGTAGAAGGTCTTTACAAGGTTAGAATCTGCACTCAAGCCGAGCTTTTATCCACAAAGTATTTCGATTGTCTAAATTCAGCCAAAGAATACGCAGGAAGATATGCACAAAGAATATCATTAGCATTTTAGGAGGTAGTCATAAGTTGCGAGGGAGGTGTGGTAGCCTCCCTCGCTTTTTGTCAAGAGAATTTTATATTGTCATACAAAACTATTCCCAAATTTTTTTGGTATACTATATTGTATGACAATACAAAATGTATTGTCATACAAAACCAAAACCAAAAATAGTTATTACATTTGGGATTGTTTTTAAATAAGTATTCATCACTATGTCTTCATTAATTAAAATAATAAACGCAAAAGTATTAATTGACCCTAGCGCAACAATAATCTGTGATGGTCTGCCTCTCCCAGCTCAAAGTATTTTTTGGTCTGGACTTATGAATGCAGACTATTCTCTCGTAGGTAATAACTTTAATTTCCCTAATAACATTAACACTTTCAAGTCTATTATTAGACCAATTCTTCCAAACGGCGGTGGAGCTGTCAATCTTACAGAATCTCGTCATGCACCAACCGGATTTGGCACATTAACCCTAGATCCGGACTTTCAAAATGTAACAGGTTATGATACCTTTGATTTTACTAAAAATTACGGAGGATCTGTGTTCTTCGATGATTGGACTTCTTTAGAATCCATTTACTTAGGAAAACATTCTTTACAAAGACTTTATGTTAGAAATTGCCCTGCTTTGGAATATATTTCCAGTAGAGAAGAACAATCAAGTGAAATTATCATTGTAAATTGTCCTTCTCTCATATCCATAATATTTGCAAATTGCACATTTTTGGAAATAGGAAATTGTCCTTTATTGAAAAATGTTACTATTGACAATAGCTCGATTCCTCAATGGCAAGTCGACAGCATTCTTCAGTTTATAGACGAAAACAACACAACCAATGGTATTATTAATATCACCGGAAGTGCGAGTGCTCCTTCGGCTCAAGGTCTAGTTTACAAAAATAATCTAGTCGCTAAAGGATTTACTGTGAATCACAACTAAACCTCTTCCGAAAGGAGGGAGCCAAAAGGTTCCCTCCTTTTTTTTGTCTGTATAGTTTCGTATGACAATACATTGGGTTGTAGTGTCATACAAAACTATTCTGTTTGACATCGCAAACTGCGATACCAAAAGGTTTTGTATGACAAAAGAAAATACCGAAAATAGTTCTTGCCATGTTCTATCCATGTGATATCTTGATTGCCTTATGACACACACCTTCACCACAAACAAACAAGCGGAACAAGTTTGCCACACCTTGTCCGCTCCTTCTAAAATGCCTTGCTATGGATACAGTACACCGGCAAGCAAGTGCATCACCGGTGGCAAACTCCGCAAGGTGGCAAACAGCATTTGTTCCGTTTGCTATGCGATGAAAGGTCGATACGTTTTTGATAACGTCTTGAATGCAATGGAAAAGCGTTTTTCGACGTTACTACGTGTCGCATGGGAAGATGCAATCACATACCTCATTCAACGAAAAGAGAAGAGCGGATACTTTCGCTGGCATGATAGCGGTGATCTCCAAGGCACATGGCATCTTCAGAAAATTGTCAATGTCGCCAATCGTTTGCCAGCTATTAAATTTTGGCTTCCCACTCGTGAAATATCCATCGTTTCCGATTGGGTGAATGCTGGCAATAAGATTCCAGAAAATTTGACCGTCCGCTTATCTTCTTTCATGCTTGATGGACAGCCACCGATTGCTCCCGCTAAAAGATTAGGTCTATGCGTCAGCGGAGCATCTGCCACAGATTACAATTGCCCATCTTCAAAGCAAGATGGAATGTGTGGCGATTGTCGGAATTGTTGGAATAAAGAAATCTTTCAGATCAATTATAAAAAACATTAGGTGGTAGACATAAGAGAAAGGCGGAGTCGAAAGGCTTCGTCTTTTTCTTGTCAAGATTTATTTGTTTTGTCATACAAAACCTTTAGTTGTATTGTCATACAAAACCGACCACACCCAGGATTTTCCAGAGTTTTGTATGACAAAAGAAAATACCGAAAATAGTTATTGCATTTGGAATCGTTTGGGTTAAGGTGATGGCAGTTCGGCAATCCCGCCGAGCCAACCAACCAACCAGATGCTCAACTGACCAAAGCGAGCAAAACTACCACTATGGGAACACGTCTCTATCCTACGACACAAAACGAAGCAATCATCGAAATCCTCGCAGGAGTACCAGCGGGTACTCACAAGGCTCTCAATGATATTCTAATCGCAAACAAGGAGGCTTGTGAGAAGGCGAAGAACGATGGTCTGTCATACGAAGATATAGACCAGATCAAATACTATCAACGCCAAGCATTGGGTAATAGTCCAGAAGGACGATTGGACGGCTTCCTAATCTTTGGATGGGGTAAATTAACCTATGAGGCGTTTGATATCGTGAAGGCTCACATTCCTTCTGATGAGGACGAAAATTGGCTTTGGAACGGAGACACTACCAATGTGGGTCTTATCGACTCCATCATGGAGGCTCAAGGTGTAGACCTTGAGAAGCTGGGGATCAATCCAGAGGACTTGGAAGGACTATCTTGGGGATAGTCTCACCACAGGAGGGAGTCGAAAGACTCCCTCTTTTTTTGTCGATAGAAAATTGTATTGTCATACGAAACTCACCCGTCACCGACCTGGGCCGGTAGCCTGTTTCCCCAGCACTCTCTGTTTCCCTGCAACATCGTGTTGCAATGACACACGCACAGGCACACACGCTTGCATGACACGCACAGGCGAAGGTGTGCGCTCATGTGTAGGCGTGTTTTGTATGACAAAAGAAAAGATTGAAAATAGTTATTGCAATCGAAATGTTATCGTGTAGATTGATAATCCTTATGACACACCTATCACAATTCATGAACGCGGCACTCAACCTCAAGCTATCGCACAAGCATACGATGGCGATTCTGCAAGACATCACCGACACAATGAACGGAGACGGCTTGTATGAGGGTGCTTCTACCGAGGTAATCCTTGAGGCATTCTACAACCAAGAATGCTCCGATACCTATGGACTCAACTGGACAGACCATATCACAAACCTCTTCGAGTCTCTGGAGCTATACACTCCCGAACCTCAAGACTATGTTTCGGTGCGTATGGTTTGTCGGAACACCCAATTAGCATAACCAACCAGATGGGGGGAGGCGAAAGCCTCCTCCCTTCTTTTGTTATACAAAACCCATACCTTGTATTGTCATACAAAACCCCAACCGCCCGATTTAATGAATCAAATGTCAGACAACTTTTTTGCGATTTATTTTGACCAGTTTCAAATCTTCCCCTAGTTTCATTTTCACCGAGAGGCACAATGCCAATCGGTGCAAACCTAAAACGGATCGCCTACCGACCAAAGCGGCGAAAAAAAATTATGGCACGTCCTACCACATTCACCGAAAGCATGGGAGCAAAAGTAGTTTTCCGCCTTCCCCTTGGATTTGATGAAAAGCTCCGCGCCGACGGAATCGCCAAAGGCGTGAGCATCAGCGAGTTACTACGCGAGGCAGTAGCTTTGATGTATGCGCCACAAGTGCAAGTGTCACAAGTTAAGCAAGTTACCAAGGCGAAGACCAAGGCGAAGACCAAGGCGAAGGCGTAAACCTTCCCCGTTCAAACAAAGCCCGCTCATCGAAAAGATGAGCGGGCTTTTTGTTTGCGTTTAAAAGCCCGCCTAGCCTTCCGCTTTCATTGGCAAGGTGAAGACAGCGGAAACGGGTTTAAACCAATCCTAGGTCATTTTAGAAGGCACTCATTTTCCGTGCCATGTTTTTAAAAACGCGTTTTATTCTATGACCCCCTCTGCGAAAGTCTGCCAAAATAAAGCTTGACAAAAAAAAATAGGTAGGGGCTATGCCACCCCCCTACCTATATATAGGGGGTATCCCAATAATATGGGTATGCTATCCAAAGGACCTATCCCATAATAGGGGTACCTTCTATATACCCCCCCTCTCTCTTAAAATATTTGTTCTATTTTATTATTTTGGAATAATCTATCTAGCATGGACATATTTTGGAGTTCTTTTTTATCTAGGAAATAATTTTCTATTCCGAGGGAGGAGAAGATTCTGATTGGTTGTTTCTTCATAATTTGTTTTGTGGACCAACCCAAGAATTCGATATTGTCTTCTGATATATATTTTGCTAGTACCAAGACATCGGAGCACTTATTGATTTCCCATTTTTTTACCAGAAGGTTATATGCTTTTTGGGCAGTTTTAATATCTATGGTAATAATCTTATCTCCATTGATTCTAATTTTGAAGTCTATGTGTCCATCTCCATTTGGTTTTATTTCTAGGTCAGGTTTTAGGTTATATCTTTTACCGAAGGCAATTTCTCCTGATATTCCTATGATGTCTTCTTTATTCTCGTCTTTGTAATATCTTTGGGTTCCTTTTGGGTGTGCTCTTTGTCTTTTTATTCCTTCTTCTGTTATATTCATTTATCAACCAGTAATAAGGTATTTTAGTCTTTGGAAAAAGTTTCTCTTTATGGGTTCTTCTGTTAAGATAGTTTTTAATTCTTCTACGGGAATAATAGTATTCTCCATTGGAACCATCTTTGTTTCTTGTACCGGAACAATATTTTTTTTGATTTTTTTGGGGATTGCCTTTTTGAATTGTTTGAAATCATACTTTTCATTAATCGTGTATGTTTGACCGACATTTAATTCTTTAAAGAAATATAGATTATTGTATCCGCTTTTTTTCTTTACCTTACCATATAAATGATCATATACACCGGAAGTATGTCCAAATTTATTTGTAATTTGGTCAATGTTTGTAAAAACCTGTAAAAGTTTTTTCTGTTTATTAAACATACCAATTCTCATTCCCTTTGGTTTGATTGTGATTGTTTCTTTAGAAACTTTTTCTTTATTATCATTTACCTTGGTTTTACTCATGTGAACAAGGTATGGGGATGCATCTATTTTTGTTTCGGCATCTTTTCCATTTTTAATTTTCATAAAAATACATTTCTTATGGAGTTTAATTTTATTGTTGATACATTTCGAAACGCAGAATGCACTATATCCACTATCCTCGGTTTCTTGAACGGAATCATATGTTTTCATAAGAATTCCCTCTAGGTTGTATTGAGCCACGCGTTTTGTGAATCTTTTTTGTTTTTTGTCTGTTAGATATTCCAATTTCATCGTAGTTTGATTTGGGTTTGTTGTCATGGTTTCGTTTGTTGTTAGTGTGTTATTTGTTGTCATTTTGTTTATTGTTGTGATATTGTTTGTTGTTATATTGTTTGTTGTTTCTTGATTATGTTCATATATTAGCATCTGTTGTTTTATTTCTGTCAATATTTTTATATTTTTCTTACCCTTATATTCAAACTTACCAATCATCCATTTTACATATCCCGGATCGGATATTAATACTTCTTTGACTGTTTTTGGACATTCTATATATTTTCCGAAATCAATTATAACCCTGTTTACGTCTATTTTTTTCATCTTGTTAACACACTCGACCCATGATATATCATGTGTTGGTATATCACTTTTTGCGTATGATATATAAGCACATCTTACCGAAGTATATTCTTTATGGGGGGCAAAATAAATATCATAATCCTTATCCTTTATCCTATCATCGAATTTTTCATCGTGTGCAAAAACACAATTCATAAACAATTTATCGTTTTTAGAAAGTGGTACAAAATCTTTGGATTCTTTTACCACTTTCCGTATTTTTTTTCTTACTTGTTCTTTGTTATCAAATTGTATATCGGCTATAATATATTTTTCCATGTCAGTTTCTATTTTTAGATTAATTTTTGTGAAATGTCAAGATTTTTATTGTGGTTTTTTCCAGAAAGACCAGTTTACCTTTTCGTCATATTCACAGGAAAGTTTCATAAAATATTGGTAGAGGGGATATAAAATACCGAATCTGCATGATATGTCTCCCATTAGGTAGAATAACCTTACTAGAAATTTGTAGTATAGTTTTTTCATAATATTTTAGTTCTTTCATACAATAAACCATTCTGGTGTATTACCCATTTTCCATTTGGAGAAATCTTTTTTGTCCTTGATATAGTATGTTCGGTATGCTTTTACCGGATTTGGGTCTTTATATTCGTCTGGCATTGCTTGGGCGAATGGTGTGAGTTTTCCATCTGGAATCATATCGATCATTTGGCAGAGTTTTTCAATTCCTTTTTGACAGCTATGAATTTTATTATATCGGTGGGTATATTGATTACATAGTTCCAAAGCATGATGTGCTGCCCATTCATAATTCTTTTTGGTATCCCCTACCCATTTTGTACAAGGATGGTTTTTATGTCCTCCCTTGAGTGGTGTACCTTTTGCTGTGAGGGGCATATCTTCTTCTTTTGCTCCGTGTCTTAGTACTGCGCTACCCATTTGTTGGTATAGTTCAACCACCATTTTCACAACGTGTTTATCACAATTATATTGTGCGGCTTGGATTGGATCATCCGAAAGAATAAAAATATTCATAAAATCAGATTAACCATTTATTTTCCCTTTGTCAACGGTAAATATAAAATATATGCAAAACTTTAAAGAACACATGAAAGAAATTTTAGAATCTTGTTGGAAGAACTATAAAAAAGTGGGAATGAAGAAGAAAGGTAAGAAGATGGTTCCTAATTGTGTACCGAAGAAAAAGAAATGAGAAGCAAAGACCAAATATTACTGGAAAGTCTTTACCAATTAATTTACGAGGAAAAGGTTGTAAAGGAGAATCCACAAGAATTGATTGGAAAGAAAGTTCAAGTACATCCTGCAATTCAAGGTACACCAGAAAGTGATCCTAATCATTATATGGCATGGTCTATAAAGGAATTAGTTCAAGAAAACGGAAAGTTAAAATGGAAAGTTGTTCATAATGCAAGAACATTATTATTAAAAAATTGTAATGCAGAAGTAAAACACAGTGATCTTTCAAAAGTTCAATTAAATCCAGCATATGGTGGAAAGAAACCAAACTTACTTGTGGAAGGAATTGTTGAAGATGTTGAGTTTGACATGAGCAAAATTCCTAGTATATTATCAAGTGGTGATTGGAAGTCTATCACATTAAATCCCCACAAACATCCAGAATATGTTTATAAAGACAAATTACCCGAATGGTGGAATACAGATGAAAGATTTCCACACGACAATCCAAAAATTCCCAATTTAGTTTCAGATAGACTAAAGGCATCGGAAGAAAGAAGAAAAGAAGGTTTTGAGTATAATGATGTTAGCAAAAAAATTTCTCCAGATTTATCAAGATTTGAATGTGATCAAATATTACTAAAACAATATTTGAGAAGAGGAGAAGATTACATGTGGGTGAAGGGAGTTAAATAAATGACATTTAAAGAATATTTTTTAGCAGAATCAATAAAGTCTGTACAATATCCCACACAATTAAGTCAACAGGAAATGCAAGATTCATTTAAGAATCTTTCTCAGGTTGAAATAGATCAACTTGGAACAAGCAACTTTGTATCTAAAGAACAATGGCCTTATTTTAGAAAATATATGCTATTGAGAAGTTTAGAATCAAACTCAAAGACCGATCCAAGTCTAACAGCATATACTCCGGGAGAAACTTGGAATTTATTTAACAATCCAATAATTAAAAAATGGCACACTGATATAGTAAATCATATAGTTCCAAGAGAATATGATACCGTTATATTTGTTCCTTGTGCGAAAACCAAACCTTGGGAAAATGCTTGTAAGGGAACATATGTAAGTTATAATAAAATTAGAAAAGAATATGGCAATTTATATTTTGTGACTATATCAGAACCACTTGCAATAGTGCCTTCTGATATGTGGGGATCGTTTCCTCAATATGATAATCCAGGTTTGTTTTCCGATCCAGTACAAAGATCGGGTTTGATGACAAAGGATTGGAAGAAATTGTTTAATGTAAACTCTCGACTTCAAACTCCCTTTGACGAAGGTTTACAACAAGAATGTATTAAATTATTGGGAAATGTTATTAAACAATTTATAATAAACAATAAGAAGAAAAACCCAAATTTAAAAATGTTATCATTCGTGGAAGACTTCAAAGGACGCGGAACTCATAGTCAGATGTTGGATATAGCAAATGAAATAGATAAAACTTTAAGATTTTATAAAAGAGAACGTCCAAGAGAAGAACCTTACCCATATATGAAAAAAACTATAAATAATATAAGATGAGAAGCAAGGATCAAATACTATTAGAAAATCTTTATCTAGAAGGATTATATTCCGATGATACAGATGATGAAGATGAAGAAAATGAAATGGAACCATTATATATAAAGGGAGAATATTGGTTCGATGAAAGCGGAACTCCTATGTATGCGGATGGAGATGTGGGAGATATGAACCATGAAATGTATGTACAGGATCGTTGTGCAGGAGATGTTTTAGGATACTTTAATATATATTCTGATGATCAACCCGCTGATTTGGATAATCATATAGATGAAATTATTCAAAATATAATAGAAAAACTTGGTGTTGCAGATGATGAAGAAAAAATAGAAGATATTGAAAACGATCCTTATGATGCTCTTATAAATTATCTTAAATCACAAACCACAATGTCTGGTCCCATTGATGAGATTGTTCATATTGCTCGCGGTGGGGGTGCGGATGGTAGAGAATTTGCAATAAAAGAATGGGGTTGGTCAAGGGTACATCAAAACCATATAGAGGTGAAAGAATTGACACCGAAACAATTAAAAATTGTTGCGAGTGGTATTAACAGTGCTTTGGGTGAAGAGGGTGTTTATACAGACGAAGACTGGTTAAGAGCATCACAAAGCGAATATAATATATCCACATATACGGGAAAAAGATATGAAATAAAATTAGAAGATATGGAAAAAGGAAATGTACAGGGATTGGAAAGAGCTGATATAGAACAACCAATAACTGCTGCCACACAACAAGTTCGTCAGATGGATGTGGAACAAACACCATCTTTTTATAAAGGACAGTTGGGCGATTCTTACATGCCCTTTAAACAATATTTTACAGAGTCTAAAAAATCTAAAAGTAAAAAAAGAAAAAAGAAAAAATTTGCTGGTATAAAAAAACCAAGTGATAACTTTACTGGTAATAGGATAGGCGGATACTGGGGTGTTGGTTTTGGATATGGATTTGGTGGAGATGGTGGAGAAGGTAGTGGTGGAGAAGGTGTTGGTGGAGGCGCAGAATAAATAGTATAAGATGAGAAACAAAGACCAAATATTACTGGAGAGTCTTTATTTAAAGGTTTTGAACGAGTCTGAATCTCTATATTCGTGGATGGATCCTTCGGGTGGAATAATATCAAACAAAGGAGAAGGTCATTTCCAATCATCTAGAAAAATTTTGCAAAGTAAATATAATGTTGATGTAAAAGATATGATGTTTGCGGATCAAACATACAATTTTCTTTTTGAGAAAGGTTGGATGAGGTTGACATATCTAGGAAAAAACTTATATTGTCATAATAATAAAATGAGACCAAATCAAAAACAATTAACAGAATTGAAAAATTTGGCTATAGAGAATCATATGCATAATATATATTTCGATGATGAGTATAGCGAAGACTATCGTAGTATTTGGAGTTCAAACAGAAATTAAAACGAAATGATAACATTTGAAAAATTTTTAACCGAGGCTATTCCTTTACCAGAAGTGGTCAAGCATAAGATGTCTAGAAAAAATAGCGGTGCTTATACTAAAAATGCAATAGCACAGGTATTTGGTAATAAAGACAGATTAGTGTTACCTTTTGATTTTGATATAAATAGGGATTATGAATCAATAAAAAACGATCCAGATAGTACGTTTTACAAAATTTCTGAACTTTTAGACAATTATAATTTTTATATAAAAAATATAAAAGATTATGTTAATGGT
>Ga0208439_1000473_pt1 | contig 14102 bp, 20 predicted proteins | sample ColrivemetaGS703_FD_187621 | JGI IMG/M metagenome (GOLD analysis project Ga0208439, IMG submission 187621) | Estuarine microbial communities from the Columbia River estuary - Freshwater metaG S.703 (SPAdes) (version 2) | ecosystem: Environmental > Aquatic > Marine > Intertidal zone > Estuary ...
CCCCGCACCGATTGTATATACATATATATCTCAATAAATGCACCCCAATTTTCGAATTACCCATTTGGGGTGAAATTCAAAAAAACCAAAAATCTTTTCTTTACAAAAGACGTGCCCTCGACAAAGTATATACGTATATTTAGAGCAAAATTAAAACATATGAAACAGCTTATTATTATTCTTAGCATTGCGTTGTGCATTATTACAACCAGTTTTTCTCAATCCAACACCCCCAGTTATTTTATTAATGGTAGAGTTGATTTTTATGAATTGCTTGATATTCCTCATAATGTATGTGAAGAAGAATTTTTTGGAAAAATTGATGAATTTTTTCGTAAATGTGGTGTTTCTAAAGGATATAACTCATGGCAGTTGTATGGTTACGACCCCAAATTCGGAACTTTTGATATTGTAGAGTTTTTTATAGAAGGACAACCAATTGCAATAGGACAAGGTGATTGGTATAATGATCATTATTTCATGAATATGGATTTTCATGAAAAATTCCAACTAAACAAAAAATAAATGTTTAGAGACACCCTTACATTAGAGGAAGCTCTCCTAAAGGAAAGCAAAGGTGAAATCACCATTTTGGATCCCCACACGGACCAAAGTTACCACCAAAGTGCTAAGGCTTGGCAGCACAATTACACCGCGTTGCGTTCTAAGTTTCGTCACATAGACGTGAGTAAACTGCTTACCTTTGTTCGAGCACGGTATGTTATTGAACTGCCGTTTGCTATTGATAATGACACTAAAGCATGGCATTTTTTATATGCAGTTGACAATACCGAGCTCAAGTACCATACCAAAGACAACATTGAGTATGTTTATATTCTCATTAACCCAGATTATCCAGACTTAATTAAAATTGGTATGACAGAGCGCACCGTAGAGAAACGAGTAAGCGCTATTAATGAAACCTCCACTGTAGTAGAATGGGTACCTAAGTTTGCATTGCCGATTTCCAAGGGTAATGCCTTTAGAATTGAGCAGCAGCTACACAAGTATTTCTCCGATGTGCGAGTTACGTCGGATCAAGGTAATGAGCGTGAATTCTTTAGATTAGATCCACTTACTGCCTTTGATAAGCTCCGCGAAGTGGGGGCGCTGTTTCAAGCGGGTAACCCAATTGTATATTGATATATACGTATTAAAGTGTGATGAAAAAGGGCCGCATGTGGGTCCTTTTTTATTCTCTGGATATGTATGGGTAAAAATACAAGTCATGGGAAAAGCTAAAAAGGAAACACCTAAGCATAAAAACAAAATTAACTTAAAGAAAAACTTTAAGAGAATTCAAGAAAACAATAGGGTTCTTAAAGCACTTTTAGAGAACCAAGGATAACGGACTTAGGACCGTTGTAGTTTAGGCTACTTAGGCCCCGATGAATTCGCTACTCATCGGGGTTCTTTTTTGTCTATTAGAATATTTATAACCATGATAAAATTGACTGACTTACTTAAAGAATTAGATTTGCGCTCTGGGGAACTAGAAGGATCATTTATTAATGATACTAATTTATATGGTGGTTTCTTTAATAGCTTTGATTTTGAGAATGCTGAGTTGATATATGATTTAAGTCCTGCGCAACAGGAAATGATTTTTAATAGTGAAGCTGATCAATCTGAAGTAAGAGGTAAGGTTTTATTTGAGGTTGATGATTATCAATTATTAGCTCCACGTACTGGAATGACTAAGTATTTAGTAAATACATCTGGTAAAACCTGGAAAGAGTATATTATTGGAACTATAGATATTGAGGTGATGAAAAATAAGCCCTATAAACTAAAAGGAGGGCAGGTTGTTTTAACATATATTAGTAAACCTTATAGAAAACAAGGAATTGGTACTTTAATGTACTATATGGTTTTAGTATACTACCAAAACTTATTTTCAGATGAAATATTATATGAGGGTAGCAGAAAAGTATGGCTTAGTAGAATTTACAGTGCTGCTGATTTTTTTGGTGCTCAAGCACTTGATTTTTATATACCATTAACTTTAGAAGATGCCCAGAACGATGATTTGGTTGGTTCCCCAGCAATTCTTAGTTATGTAGCTAGTATAAATCCTTCACCTGAAATGATCAAATTAAAAGATACTCTTAAGGGTTTATCATTATCTAAAGGAGAATTTGGGGTATATGAATACCCAGGAGATACTAATGCGTTTTTAGATGTTGTAGAAGGTCTTGATGATTTATTAGATGTAATTGACTCTTATGAATTAGTATCAATGTTTAATGCTAATGATAGACCAAGTGCGTTAGTAGTCAGAACATCAAACGCAGTATGTGTAGTTAAAGTTATTAATAAAAAATTAAATGTAAATATCATTTAAAAGATCCTGCGCCGGAAATTTGGCTTTGCAGGAGAATGGTTGTATGTTTAAAGTAAATAAAAAACCAATACACCATGGAAACAGCAATCACAACATCAGTTTACACTTGGATGGCTTTTTGTGCAGTATCGCACGTTCGTATTGAAGCCAAGAAAAATAATGAAGACTTGTCTTTTAAATCCCAAGGTTTGTTTTACGGTATTCAAATTGCCATGTACTGGGGTTTTACATCAATATTTTTTTAATTAAAACAACAATAAAAGTTATGGAACAAAAACGTCGTGGGCGTCCTGCCAAAATTAAACCTGCACCTGTTATTTTAGAAGTTGAACCAGGTGAAGGGACAACAATTGATCAATTGAAAATTTGTGGGGAAAAATTAGAAGAAATAGAAAAAGTCTTAGCTCGGAACCCATATCGAGTAGACATTAGAGCTGATAAGCAAAAATTAATTGATCAAATCTGCTTTTTAGTTAAAAGCATTTAACAGGAAATTTGGCTTCACAGGATAAAGTTTGTATATTTAAAGTATAATTAAAAACAATAAAGGTTATGTTAAAAATCAATAATGACAATTTTTTGAACGAGTCACAAATTCGTGAACAAGCAAGTTCAATCTTCACCACTAAAGGTGCCCCAGGTACTAGTGAAAAATATTCTCACATTCCAACCAACCAAATTATTCAAGATATGGAGAAACTAGGTTGGGGAGTAGTTGATGCAAAACAAGTACGTGCCCGTAAGGGTGAGGGTTACCAAAAACACCTAGTTGTATTCCGCAATAATAACCTTGTTATTGAAGGTACAGACGGAGACAGTGCTTATCCACAAGTATTGCTTACTAATAGCCATGATGGTAAAAATGCATTTACTTTTACAGCTGGTTTGTTTCGTATGGTGTGCGAGAATGGTTTGGTTATTTGCTCTAAAGAGTTTGAAAATCTTAAGATTCGTCACTATGGTTACAATTTTGAGGAATTGACAAATGTAATTAATTCAATGGTAGAAAAACTTCCATTGACTGTTGAATCAATGAATCGATTTAAAGGAAAACAGTTGGTTAAAGAGCAAATCGAAGAATTTGCTAAGAAAGCAGCTGTAATCCGATTCGGAGTAGAACAACTTCAAAACATTACAATTGATTATGATAAACTGATTGAGCCAACTCGCCCTGAAGATCAGGGTAATGATTTGTGGAGTGTGTTTAATATAGTTCAAGAAAAATTAGTGCATGGTATGTTTGAATATACCTCAGGTAACAAGTTGCGTAAAGCAAGAAAAATTAAGAACTTTAAACAAGACCTTGATTTGAATGCTAAACTATATGAACTTGCAGTTGAATATGCAGCTTAACAATAAACAAGAATTACACCAGCTCATAAGTGAAGAGCTGAAGTTGGAACCAATCACCACCCACATAGATGAGTTGTGGGTGGTGGTTACAAGGACACTACATAAAGGAATCAGCGTTTCTAAAGAGAATCTAGTTGATTATTATTTGACATGTTGTAAGTATGACAATCTAAAAGATTGATGGTCAAGTGGCGGAATTGGTAAGACGCGACATATGGTTATAGCAATGTGGGTAAAAAATGGTATGTGTACACATCCTGGTTACTATATTGGCAGCCCGTGCAGGTTCGAATCCTGCCTTGACCACATATGCTCCTATAGCTCAACTGGATAGAGCAACAGATTTCTAATCTGTAGGTTTCAGGTTCGATCCCTGATAGGGGTACTTAGTTTATAATATTTATTATAAACACACCATAATGAAAATATTAACTGTGCTTCTAGCACTACTAATAAAGGTTTCATTATACTCTCAATACGTCCCCATAAACAAAAGATTTGACCAAGAAGAATATAGATTATTCATCCCAGGTCATAGTCGTATGGTTGTTGATTCACTCTATAGAACAGATCAACTTTATAAGATCAAATTAATAGAGGAAGAAGACATCTATATTATTCAAAATAATGCTTTAAAGTTTGTTTGTGATCTTAGAACAGGAACAGCTGAAGTTTATTTTGATGGAAAACTTGATAGTAAGTATGCTATTAAATTTTGGGATAGTTATAATTTCTTTGTAATTAAATTCCCTTTAGCTCGTACTTCATATCATTTCTTTAGAGTTTATTCTCCAAATAAAGTTTGGTAATTTAGAATTCATTTATTATATTTGTCCCAATCAGCACCTTTAGCTCAATTGGTTAGAGCAACTGACTCATAATCAGTAGGTCGCAGGTTCGATTCCTGCAAGGTGCACTAAAAAGTAAGTTATTTAAAATAAAGGAGAAACAAATTATGGAAACAACATCTTTCGTTTTAGGTATGCTCTCGATTATTGCAGTTGCTTTTATGGCTGTAATTGTTTGGGGTATAGTTAGGATTAACAAATTAACAGCAGAGTTAAAATCCACTCATGAGTGGATAGATAATAATACTCGAGAGAGAGATTATAATTTTCAACAAGTTTATAAAAAATTTGAAGATACAGATCGTCAAACATCTTATGAGTTAGAACGAGTCTATAACCAAATAGCTGAGTGCCGCTCATATACAGACTCACGATTTGATAAAGCAACAGGATCAACTGGGACTAAACAATTAATTAAAGGATAATAAATAATTAAACTTACTTTTTAAAGCGGCTTTTTGCCGCTTTTTTTCTTTATATATTTATATACATGAATATCAACAAAATATTTAACCTATTTAAATCTTCTGAGGAACCAGAAGAAGCTATTGTACAAATAGACTTGTCTGATAGTCCTATAATCTGGATTGGGATATTTAAAAAACTAATTGTAAATTATGAGACATTTGCTAAGCAAATAATTAAATTTTTAGGGGAAACTAGTCCGGATCTGGATACTGATGAGATTGAAAGGGCAAGTAGTTATATGGTTTATAGCAGGGCGTATGATAACTTATCAAAACTTGACCTACAAGATACCACTCATTTGGATTGCCTCAAGTTATCCTCAGATGAAATTTTTAAACAAACCCTAACCAGTGCCTTAAATTATTATGAATCTTTAGAAGAATACGAAAAATGTATTTATCTTAAACAAATTCAAGACATAATTAATTCTTCTTCAAAATAACTTGGTATATTTATTCTCTTCAGTTATATTAGAATCACAGGGGTTTTGATAATAAGATGTGTAGAAAATAAGGGTGTATGTGTGTAACAACAAATTAACAAAAATATATTTAAATTATGAAACATAGAGACAGTATTTTACGTGAACTTAATAAAATTGAAGGTTTAACTAAACAACTTAATTTTATTGTTAACCAACAACTATCAATCGAGATTTACAAAGAAGCTTTAGAAAACATCAATGCTTCAATTGAACAAGCTAAAATGTATGTTGAAAGCGAGCCAATTGATGGTTATGAATTAAATGTTGCTGCGCGATGAAATTAACAGCAGAACAAATCCAAGACAATTGGAACAAATTTCTATCCATCATTGATGAGCATATCTCTGAGCCTAGATGTTCTGAATTAAAATCATTTTATGAATTATATGCTGAGCGTATTATGCTTATGCCTGCTTCTCATAAAAAAGAATATCACAATGCATTCCCAGGCGGTTATGTAGATCACGTATTACGAGTAGTACAATGTGCTCTTAAACTCCACCAAGTGTGGAAAGAAATGGGGGTTGATACTTCTGCATATACCTTTGATGAATTAGTATTTGCTGCTTTAAATCATGACTTGGGTAAAATGGGTGATGAAGAAAATGAATCATACCTCCCCCAGGACGACCAATGGAGAAAAGATAAACTAGGTGAAGATTACAAATTCAACAATCAACTTGAATACATGTCTGTCCCAGACCGCAGTTTGTATTTGTTAATGTCTCATGATATTGTATTTTCTAAAAATGAGATGTTAGCAATTAAGTTACATGATGGTTTATATGATGATGCTAACAAGCCATACTTAATATCCTACCTCCCAGAAACTAAACCCCGCACAGCTTTAGTATATATCATTCACCAGGCAGATTTAATGGCTGCTAGGATTGAATTTGAGCAAGAATGGAATGCGAAATTAAAAAATGGAACAACTCAAAATAAATCATCAAATTTCACAATTGAAAAAAACAAGAAAGCACCTATTAAGACTAAAGCTTTAAGTAATATCAAAAGTGAAGGATTAAAAAGTTTACTAGATAATATATGATTATAGCAATTGTTATATTAAGTTTAATGGTTGTGATCCTAGGATACACAACCTTTAATCTTCTTAGAAAAAATGAAAAACAAGAAGATATCCTAATTGGATATATGTCTTATTTAAATAAAGTATCTGATATAATTGAAATGTCAGATAAAAAACTTAAAGAAGTAGACGCTAGAGAATCATTCAAATCAGATGATGAGGTTGGTTTTTTCTTCGAATCAGTTAAACAAATCCAAAGTATTTTAAACCAGTTCAATATTAAGAATTTATGAGTGATGTAGCAGCGGTAGTAGTAAAACCAAAAACTAGTGGGATGTATTTCACTCAAGAAACAGAGAATGCAATTGTTGAGTATAATAATACTTTAGATTACGAGACAAAAAATAAAATATATCGTGATCGTATTCATTATGCGTTTTTTAAATTAACAGAAAATATTATTCATACTTTTAAGTTTTATTATACTGAAGTAAGTAATATTGAGGATTTACAACATGAAGTAATTTCATTTTTACTTTCTAAGATTCATCTATTCAACCCAGAAAGAGGAGCTAAAGCATATTCGTATTTTGGAACTATAGCTAAACGTTATTTGATTATTTCAAATACTAAAAACTATAAAAAACGAGTAGACAAAGCACCAATTGAAGAACTCGAATCAGATGAGAAGTATAGCTACAACATTGATGAAACCCCCATCAACCAAAAATTATCAGCATTTATAGATGAATACGTTGAATACTGTTCTGACAATATATATGAATTATTCCCAAAAAATGATGATGCTAAAATAGCAGATGCAATTTTAGAGTTGTTTCGTAAAAGAGAAAATATAGATATATTTAATAAAAAGGCGTTATACATTTACATTCGGGAAATTGTTGATGCTAAAACCCCAAAAATTACTAAAATAGCAAATAAACTTTACGATATATTTAAAAACCATTATTATTTTTATTTAGAAAATGGGTATACAAATTTCCCATAATTATATTTAAACACGTATCATGAATGGTTTAGACAATGTTGTATTTGGTGGTAAAAAATTTTCTGACATATTAGAGGAGATATATAATAATCAAAAGAAAAAAGACAAACAAATCTCCGCCCTCATATCAGAATTAAAACCACTAGTAAACGAAATAGGAGATGCTACTTTAATTGTTCCTTTAATTAAAGAATACTTAGAAATAAGTGTTAAAAATGATGAACAATTAATTAAGATGGCTACTATCATCCAACGTATTATGAGTAATAACGGAACCGCCGAAGGCGGTTTTGGTATCTCTGAGGAAGAAAAAGCTCAATTATTGGCTGAAATAGACAAATTTAAAGAAGGAGGTAACTAATGCCCACACCGCTGTATGGTAACCAAACCAATAATGGATCAAATTTTACTGCTGGTGCTTCATCTGGGGTATCTACTACATCTGCTGTATCTACATATAGAGTAGTAGACATTATTTTAGATGACACCCACAAAGACTGGAAAAAGTATGGTGAATGGAATGGAATTGGCACCATTTTTATAGACTCAGTTAAAAATCCTACCTTTAATGGGTCTAATTCTAATAATAAAGTAGCAGCATATCCTCTTTTCCCTAATCTTAAATATTACCCATTAATTAATGAGTAGTACCAATAATATACCTCCCTAACACAAATATTATTAATAATACCACTTCAGTATCTCCATATTATTTACCTCCTATTAACATTTGGAATAGCCAAATACATAACGCTATCCCGGCTGCTAGTACTTTACCTGAACCACAAAGAAGAGATTATCAACAAATAGAAGCAGGGGCAGTACGAAGAGTAACAGACCAGTCTACTGAAATAAATTTAGGGAAAACATTTAAAGAATCAAATATAAACAACATTCACCCCCTTTTACCCTATGAAGGAGACACCATATATGAGGGTAGATTTGGAAACTCCATCAGACTAGGCTCTACAGTCAACAATGCCAATATCAAAAATAATTGGTCTAATGGTACCGGTAAGGATGGAGACCCCATTACTATTATCAGAAACGGACAAGGCCCCTTACCTACAGATCCTTGGGTTCCAACCACTGAAAATGTAAATAATGACATGTCATCTATTTACTTAACTTCTACTCAACAAATCAGTAAATTTACTTTAGCAAGTAATTTAGTTGACTCATATGGTAAACTATCACCTACAGATGTCCCTGATGATGTTAATGCATACTCAAAAAACCAAATAATTTTAAACTCAGGACGATTAGTATTTAATGCTACTAAAGACAGCATTATATTAAGTTCTGAAAAATCCATACATTTATCCTCAGATACTACTATTAATATGGATGGTGGTACTCAAATTGTTTTAGCATCTCCTCTAGTACGTTTAGGTATTATAAATGGAACTGATGGGATTAATATTCAACCACCAGTACTAGGAGATAATTTAAATCTTTTATTACAAGAGTTATCTGTTTTTATGGATACTTTAAATATAGCTTTTAAAAATGCTGCTGACTCATTTGGAGCACCAATAGCATCATTAAATGCGGTTTCTAGTGATGCTGAAGATATATCAATATCAATTGCTAATTTTGTTCAAAGTAAAAAACTGTTATCTAAAAATGTTAAAATCTCTTAATCATGGCTAATAATCCTGGAGGTAACAAATACACTGGAGTTGTACGCTCAGATACTGGGGCTCCTTTAGAGGGGGTGGAAGTCAAACTCAGATACACTAACTCCTCAGGACAAAGCATTTTAAAAACTGCTAAAACTGGAAAAGATGGTGTTTGGAATGCCACTATAGAGAACGGAATCGATCTCTCAACAGTAACAATAACATATGTAAAAAGTGGTTCTTCTTCTATTACTATTAAAAATCCTAAAGTCTCTGATACATTCCAATTCCCCCCTCCTTCAATTAACCCACTCTCAGGAGGTAGATTTAATTTAAAAGGAGCATATGATAGTGGAAAATATTTAGTATCTTCTTTAAATTCATATGACCAAAGTCTTCTAGATTATAACCTAGCGGGAGCATTACAGTTTATGGATAATTATAAATCAACACAAAAAGCTGTAATTAAAATAGATGCTTCTGAATCCCAAATTGGTAATTATGATAGAGAACCCTCTGCGTCTAATGGTACTGCTAACCCTAACTTTGGAGCATCACTAGGACAAAAAGTCCTATCAGGATATCGAGCTACTAATCTAGAAACCTATATAAAACAATATTTTAAAGATAATGGACAACCTGCCCCAAACATCCAAAAAAACCCATTTGTAAGCGGCCCCCCAGCCCCATCCCCTTTCCCTGAGCGAGATACCCCAGCATATAAAAAAGTTCTTGAAGATTATAAGGAATACCAATTTGTAAATATAACAGCAACGTTTACTGGCCCCCCATGTATTGATATACCTTTTACTGGTTCTCAAGCAGGTACTGTTGATTTTATTAAACCTGCAGGCGCTACTAAAATTACTCTTGATGCTTTAGAATTTCCTGATAGATTCGGATTTAGCAGTACTGGCCCCAATGGTGTAACATATACTGATACTTTTTATCAAAATTCTAAAACTGTTGGTAGTTTTATTTCATGGGGATTTATTATATATCTTAGAATAGGCCCACGCCCCTCCCCTCCAGTCCCTCAAGGATCTCGATTTCCTCTCCTTATACCAATTTTTTTCCGTGACACAGGTAAAATAGAAACTGGTTCTTATGATTTACGTAAAAGTTTAACAGATGATTGGTTCCTCCAATCAGATGGTACCATTAACCCTGATAAACAAGGTATAATAGGTACCCAAATAATTCAATGGAATCTCAATTATGCTTCTGCAAACGATATTCAATTTGATGCTCCTTTTACTGATTATAAAAGCCATATAGATTTTTGTTTTAACCATGCCCCCAGAGCTGAAGGATCTCAAAATTTGATGTATGGATATAAAATTACTAAAACCGATTTAGTTTATAACCTCGGTGGCGTACCAGACAATGGACCCTTTTCCATATCATATATATCAGGTAACGTTGCTGGTAAGTCACTCTGGAAATATAGATTATGCCCATAATTAATTTTAAAATATGCCCCAATATATATTAACTGTAAAAGATGCATCTACCCAAAATCCATTACCTGGAGCTACAATATTTGGTGCTAAATCTTTTGATAGTGTCTCTCCCGATTCAATAGTATATATAGCCCATGCTGATATAAATGGTAATATACTCCTTAATTCAGATAATGACTTTAAGTATATTGTTACTGCTCTCTATTTAACAGAGGCTAACCTCCAAGTAACTGATACTACAACTACAGTTTCTGGAGTCCAAGTTTCAGATGCAGTACAAGAAGCTGATGGAAAATATAGAGTTAGAGACGCTGCTGGGGATATTTTAGGTGAAAGTCTTGACAAAAATGTTGCTGAATCTAGAGCTCAAAATGAAGCAGCTCGAAGAGCAGCTCTTGCCTCAGGTGCAACTACTTCTAAAACCCTTAATTATTGGGAATTATCAACTGTATTAGAAGCTAACCCTAATTATAACCAATACAGTAATGATTATAATAGTTTTGCTGTAGCTAGATTCCTTGATAGTGATTTTTCACCATATAGTAACCCTGCTACTATAACATTAACCATCAGTTCTACAAGTCGTGCCTCACGATATTGGCCTACAGATGCTCAAATAAGCCAAATACCTCTAGTTAATCTACCTTCTGATAATACAATAACAGAAATACCTCGTGGTACTTTATCGCCTGAACCTGATCCTACTACTACTGCTACATCTCAACTTAATGCTGAAACAAAAGCTGAAAATAATAAAACTTTAGATAGGACATTAAAATCACAACTTTCACCCCAAGCAAGATTAGTTAATATTTTTAATGCCCAAAAAGATAAAATTAGAAGAAAAATTATTCCTTTTTTAATAACATTGTTATTACCTTTTGGAGCAGCCGTAGTACAAGGTGTTTTAGCTAAATTACCTTTAAGTACTTTAAAAGATTTAGCTTCTTGTCCTAATAGAGCTAAATTATTACAACTTATAGAAAAACGTAATAAATTAGTAAGACAAATTAATGCTATTTATAAAACAGTAACAACTTTATCCAAAATAACTATAGGACTTAACACTGCAGTTACAGCCATACGAATTGGTATTTTAGCAGCAACATTTGTACCTCTCCCCGCCCCTCCAGTTGTGCCTGTAGGTTTAGCTAAAATTGAAGAAACCGCCAAAAAACTTAATGTAGTACTCAATATTGCAACTGTAGCTTTGGCTACTATAGGAACATTACTTGGAGTAATTTTAGTTATATTAAGATCTTTAGATGCATTAATGCTTCAATGTGCTGAAGATCCTAATTATAATACTCCACCAAATGAGCCTTTACCTGTTGCTACTGAAGACATTAAACTTCCTATACCCTTTGAAGAAATTAATACTGAATTAGATGGTTTTATTAATGAATCTACAGGACTAAGCAATAGTGATGTGATTAAATCTACTCAACAACAAAATAATATTTATAAAGGATTTACTTTAGAATTAAAACTAGACACTACTTCTAATACTTCTTACCCTAGACGTTTTGCTCAAGCAGTTAATAGACAAGGAGTACCTGTACTAAAAACCGACTCCTCATTCGCATCAGACCCACAAGTACTTTTGGATCAACTAAAATTTATTATAGATTCAAATCCTCAATTAACAGCTGAATAATCAAATATTTATAACTATGAAAACAGATTTTTTAAAAAAGTTAATTAAAGAAGCAGTTCGTGAAGCAATTCAAGAAGAAATTAAAGATATACTTCTTGAGGCCGTACGCTCTCCTAAAACTGTAGTTAATGAAAATGCTAACCCTATCCCTTACACTACAAAACCAACTCATACCAGTATCAACCCAGATATTAAACGTAACTTGCGTAGTATGATTGGTGGTGAGTTTGATGCTGTACTTACAGCTAATTCATCACACGCTCAACCCACTTATACTCCTCCTCCTGTTAGTACAGTAGGTGAAGGTTCAAGTTTACCTGGTGGTGAAGTAAGTTTAGATCAAATAATGGGATTAATGACTAAATAATGGCAATTAGAATAGCAAACCAAAACCCTTTAGACCTAAACCAGCGAGTTGCGGTTGGGATATCTATTCCTTTTAATGGGGGTGCTACTAATACTGGTACCCCATTATATACGGGTTCTGGGTTTAATCCATCATTAGCCACAGGAACCTCAGTATTTACCTCAACATACACAACAATTGATCAAGTTAAATCAAACATGATTAATTTTTTATTAACTAATAAAGGTGAACGAGTTCTTAATCCTGGATTTGGTTCTAATTTACAAAATCAACTGTTTGAAAACATAACAGATGAATATTTAAAAGGTTTAGAAATTAAAATAGGTAATGACCTCTCAACAAATTTCCCTGCAGTTAGGATAAATGGAGTATCTTTAACTCCAATATATGATGAAAATGCTATACAATTATCTATAAATTATTCATATTTAGGAAACACTCCTGAAAATCTTCAAATTACATTATAATGGCAACTGAAAATAAAGATATAAAATATATAAATAAAGATTTTGGTGAATTAAGGAATGCCCTTATTGAATACACTAAAACCTATTTTCCATCAACATATAATGACTTTTCACCCTCATCCCCAGGAATGTTGTTCTTGGAAATGTCAGCTTATGTTGGTGATGTGATGTCATTTTATCTTGATAACCAAATTCAAGAAAACTTTGTTCAGTTTGCTCGCCAACAGAATAATTTATATACTTTAGCATATATGTTAGGCTACAGACCTAAAGTAACTGGTGTAGCATTGGCTGCTGTTGATATTTACCAACAGGTTCCTGCTAAACTAAATGTTGCAGATAGTACTTGGGTTCCTGATTTTGATTATGCTATACAAATAGCAGCTAACACTACTTTAGCCTCCAATTTAAATGGCGCTACAGGTTTTGTTATGCAAGATCCTGTAGATTTTACCTTTTCTAGCTCAGCTGACCCTACTCAAATTACAATTTATAGTACAGTAGGTGGTGTTCCTGATTTCTTCTTACTTAAAAAAACCCGAAATGCAATTTCAGCTAATGTAACCTCTATTGACTTTTCATTTGGATCCCCAGAACGTTTTCAAACTATAGAAATTAATGACGCTAATATAATACAAGTATTAGATATAGTAGATAGTGATAATAATGAATGGTATGAAGTGCCATATCTAGCCCAAGAAACTATATATGACACAATAACTAATACTAATCCTAATGATTCAGGTGAAGTACCATATTTGTTACAACTATTAAAAGTCTCAAGAAGATTTGTTTCAAGATTTACTTCCCCTACAACTCTTCAAATTCAATTTGGTGCAGGAACTAATACTTCTAACTTTGATGCTACTATCACACCGACACCAAATCTTATAGGATTAAATCTTACTATCCCAATCGACCAACGCTTATTTACAGCTTATGACCCTGCTAATTTTTTATATACAGGTACTTATGGTATTGCTCCAAGTA
>Ga0208439_1000481_pt1 | contig 13920 bp, 16 predicted proteins | sample ColrivemetaGS703_FD_187621 | JGI IMG/M metagenome (GOLD analysis project Ga0208439, IMG submission 187621) | Estuarine microbial communities from the Columbia River estuary - Freshwater metaG S.703 (SPAdes) (version 2) | ecosystem: Environmental > Aquatic > Marine > Intertidal zone > Estuary ...
TCTTCTGATGGTATAATGTTACAATTTTTATCTTCACAATATAATCCATACATACTCTTTCTCGGAATCTAGTTTTCTTTTTTATTTCGATTTTTATTTATTTTGTTTTTGCGTTTATCATTTATCATTCGTTTAATTGTTCTTCGTTTAATTACATTTGCGTTTATCATTCAATTAATTGTTCTTCGTTTAATTACATTTGCGATTTATTTTCTTTGCAAATATCCATTTGGTAAAATGTTAAAAGCCCTTTCACATTCTTTTTTATTATGAGGATAAACATTAACTGAATCATATGTAAAGTCGTGTTTTTGAACTAATTCAGTATCATCTGGTTGATATTTACATTCAGAACATTTTGTAACAGGTTTGTTTATACCTTTTAACTCATTTTCAATATCAACATTCATATTCGGAATACCTGATGGAATATATGTTAAAAACGGCGCTGTATAATTATTACATTCATTCTTGTTTTGAAACCTTGATGCGTCAACAACGTGATCAAATATACTTTTGTTATTTTTTTGATAGTCTTTCATAAAACAAGCATCGTATTTCTTATTAGTAAAACTCATATATAATTTACTATAATAAAATTTTTATATATAATAAAATGTATATAAAATTAATTGTAAATATAGTAATCTAAAATATTTGTCATACCATCACAAACTTTATCACATAAACTGTTATAATCTATATTTATACTTATACTTATTTCATTTAAAACTATAGATTTGTAATTACACATCGTTTTATGAAAACCAATTTCTCCAATTTTTTTCATCCAATTGTTCATAAACATCTTTTGTGTTTTGTTAATATTTCTTATTCTCTCTTCTAAATACATCAAAACCCAAAAACCACAATTCATCGTTTCATCAACTTCCATCATTTCCATCCATTGTGGACCACGATATCTATTATATATATATTTATACCCGTTATTATTACAAAAACTATGTAATAAAGTATCCAAGTATTTATATTTTGTCATATCAACAGGATCGAAACGTTCCATAGTTCTTGTATGAGTATTTAATAATAATACATTATAATGACAATAGGTTTTGTTAAATAAACATAAGGGTAAAAAAATATGATTTTTTGTTTGTTTTTCAAAAATGTACCTTGGTATGTACAAATATCGTTCGTCAACTTTACAAAACGCAAAATTTATACCAATCCCATATCTTTTATTTAAAATGAAATACATTTCTCCAAAATTCAATGCTCTTAATTTCAAATGCATTTGACATTCAAACCTCATAAAAACCATAATTTATTACCTTTAAATAATAAATTTAGATACAAATACAACAATTATATAAATCAAATCGAATATCAAAATAAACTTAATAGCATTTATTATAATATTCTTCTAAAGTAGATCCATTTTTTATAGCATTACAATAATGTTTACCAAATTCCGTAATATACCCTGACACTAATCGAGATCCTATAGGAATCATACAATCACCATCATTATCTTGTATCCAAAACATATATTCTATAGACGTATTATTCATAAATATACAATACAATGTTTTAAAATCTACCTGTTTTTTAGTCAAGAATAAAACACCTAGTTTTAAATATTGTTGTATAATGTGTTCATTTGAACTTAAATCATATATAAGATTCCCCATTAATTTTATTAAAATATATTATATTTAGAAAAAAGACGAAGAACCGCTCTTTCCTTCATTTTGGCTTCAATATCTAAATTGATTTTTGTATCCTTTATTGTCTCAAGTAATGCATTTGGTAAAGTCTGTACATAATCTGAATGAGCTCTACGAGCTGTAATAGAATCCGAAAGTGTAATACCTGGTCGTGATTCTGACAAATGAAATAAAGGGGTAATACCTCTCTCCTTCCATACCTGCAAAACACGTTTTGTAATTTCTATTAATTCAATATCATTTGTAATAGACCCGGGATTAATATTGTGATGATGATAATCAATTACAATAGGAATTGATAATTTTTGCGATACAGCTAATAAATCTTCAATAGAATATGCCATCTCACAATTTTCTAAAACTAATCTTGACTGTGAACTTTTAGATAATCGTTTAAAATTATCACAGAATCTAGCTAAAGCACATTCTTTTCCATCTTGTTTTGAACCACCGTGTATTATAATAATACTATCATCTCCACAACCCATCATATCCAATATTTTTGCGTGTATATCAATTTCAATAACACTTTTTTCAACAACAGATTCTTTATGCGATGTCAATACATTGAATTGACCTGGATGAAATGTCAAAGTTTGTTTATAATGACGAGCTAAAACACCTAAATTATGCAATCTACTCTTAAATTGTTCAAAGTCATACTTATTGTAAAAATCAGGATGACTTGCAAAAGGAAACATTTCACTTGACATTCTATATAAAAATATATTATGACGAAAGTTCCAGCGAAATATACTTGATAAATCATCAATGTTTTTACTTGCCAAATCGTAAATATATTCCATACCACGATCTTTAGCTGTTTCCAAGCGACAAGTTCTTGATGTAAAAATACCAAGGTCACGCAATTCTGTATTTATACAGCAATAACCCATATTCAAATTCGTAAAATCGAAATTCTTATTATTCTTATTATTCATATTGCAAAAATAATAAGAAATGCAAAATAAATTCAATTTTTACTCTTTATGTAATATTAAATAATGCAATTCTTTTGGAACTTCTGATAACGAAACAGGTTTATCCAGATTATAAGATTCTATTATATTCGTCTGTCGTTTCAGATAATTATCCCACATACTTTCTATTATATCAGTAAAATTCTTGTTAGTTTCTAAATCTTTTATAATTTGTTTTATTTCGTTTTTAAAACTTGGTGAAGAAGTCGAAAAATTCAATGTTGAATTAAATAATTTCATAATATCAAAATTTTTATGAATAACCTTTGTCTTGTATTTTTTTCTTACAATCCAACTTTGAAAATTTTCAGGGATCCAAGCGTGTCCAAAATCATTTATGAAAAATATGAAACCATAATTTGGTACATAATAACTCTTACCGTTTATAATATATTTCCAATAACCACCACGTTTAACACGTTTAACTAAAATATTGTCCGAATGCAAATCTAAATGAATCATATTGAAATACTTTTGTAAACAATAAATCGCAACTGTTATTTGAAAATATGCATTGTACCATTCGTTTTTAGTATGCATTTGTTTTACCCATTTTGTATAAGTTATACCGCCATCTATATATTCATTGTAATATTTACTCGAATACGGATATTCATCCTCACAAGGGGCTTCACGTTTCTTTATTGTAGATTTATAATGCAATATGAAATGAGGACATATTTTTTGTAATACAATAGGATTTGTTAATTTCATAGATGCTAGTTCTATAAAGTTTTCATATTTCAAAGCTGGTATTGAAAAAGGGTTTTTTAAATATCTAGCCTGTTTATTCTCTAAAAACACTTTTTTAACAGCAACACAATTCTTTTTATCACAATAATTATACACTATACCTTGATAACCTTTGCCCAATAAATCTTTTTTTTTCAAATCCAATTTATTTCGTCCAGTTTTATTTAAACTTTGAACAAATTTTTTATATAAATTTTTGCGATGTTTTATATTATACTCCATAATATATAACATATAAATTATTTGTACACTAAATTATTTTTTTTAAATAATTAGCGAAAATTAATTTATTTACTAATAGTATAAAATAGTATAATGATTGAAAAATTTGTTTCTAATTTATTAGGTGGATCATTGACTCCAGAAGCTTTACAAGCTGCAAAATCTCAATTAAAACGTTCTCCTATTCGTATGGAATTGGTCGAAGGAAAACGTAGTCTTAAACGAACTGGTGAAAAATACAACATTGTTAAAGGTAAAGTTTGCCCACCTGGTAAAAAACTTACTAAAAACAAACGTTGTATTTCTAGAACAAAGAAGTCGCTAAAACGCAAATCCAAAAAGTCGTTAAAACGCAAATCCAAAAAGAGCAAATCGTTAAAACGCAAATCTAAAAAGCGATCCTTGAAAGGTGGAGCTAAAAAATCCAAAAGCAAAAAGGCCAAGAAGAGCAAATCGCTAAAACGTAAATCTAAAAAGCGATCCTTGAAAGGTGGAGCTAAAAAATCCAAAAGCAAGAAGAGCAAATCGTTAAAACGCAAATCGCTAAAACGCAAATCTAAAAAGCGATCCTTGAAAGGTGGAGCTAAAAAATCCAAAAGCAAGAAGAGCAAATCGTTAAAACGCAAATCGCTAAAACGTAAATCTAAAAAGCGATCCTTGAAAGGTGGAGCTAAAAAATCCAAAAGCAAGAAGAGCAAATCGTTAAAACGCAAATCCAAGAAGGCCAAGTCCCCAAAACGCAAATCTAAAAAGCGATCCTTGAAAGGTGGAGCTAAAAAATCCAAAAGCAAGAAGAGCAAGAAGAGCAAGAAGACCAAGAAAAGCAAATCGCTAAAACGCAAATATAAAAAGTAAACAAATATTTCACTATCATAATATACTATAGCAATTCTAATTCATATATAATTTTAATAATTTTATAAAGTTATTAAAATGGCTATTAAAAAGAAAAAGTATCTGACTCCGGTAATAACACACTTTCAGATTGTAAATCGTTAATAGATATATCTTGTATATTTTCTGTAATGTATTGTTTCAAATCACCCGTGTCTTCTGGAAACAATGTTATATTTAAGGAACCAGGAAAACTTGGAATATCTGGCATAAAAAATTTAGGTAACGGAAGTTTAGACATTATAATATATACAAATAAAAAAAGTTGAATTTTTATAATATAAAATATAAAAATACAAATACAAAAATAAAAATATATTAAATGCAACAATCTCGTCTAGAAAAATATATTCCAAATCATCCTCAGAGAATAAGAGTATATAAAAAATTTTACGATATGTTAAAAGAAAACATTGATAGTAATTCATTTGGCTTATCTGATGATGATATATTAAAAATGTCATTGAATTTAGAAAGAGGTATCTTTAACAATACTTTGATTTTATACAATAACAAAGTTGTTAGCCAAACTTGGAATGAATTATTTAAAAATATTTATATAAATCGAGCAATGATTATATATGATAATGTAAATCCAAAAGGAAAAATAGGAAACACTACTTTATTAACAAGACTGTTAAATAAAGATTGTGACGAATTTGAAATATGTAGTTTTGGTCCAGATAAGTTATTTCCAGAACGTTACAATAATCTTTTAAAACAGTGTTCTAATAAGGATGTCGATAATGAAGCTGTAAGAACAATACCTGTTGATCAACCCGATGGCGTATTTAGATGCGGTAAATGTAAATCATACAAGACTACATATTATCAAATTCAATTACGAAGTGCAGATGAACCTATGACCACTTTTGTAACTTGTTTGAATTGTAATAATCGATGGAAATTTTAATTAATAAAAAAGTGATTTAAAAACGTATAATTATTTATTTATAAAGATGTCTAATCAAGATAAATATACAGTAGTTGAATACAGAAAAAATAAGAAAAATAATAATTACGAGGAAGAATTTAAAAATCTTCAAAAAAGATTACATAGTCCCAAAGTTGATTTATTTGAAAGAGATTCTAGTTATTTTGTTACAATAGAACTACCTGGTGTAGATAGCAACTCTTTGAAAATCACATTCAAAGATGACCAAATCTTATTTGTTTCTGGATCAAAATTAAAAGACTATATTTTAAATACGGATAAAATCATTTACAGAGAAACTAAATATAATGATTTTAATAGAAGAATTAAATTACCAGGTTTAGTAGAAAAAGAAAACTATACACTTGATTTGAACCAAGGAGTTTTAATATTAAATATCAAAAAAAAGGTACCAGAATATAGTGATGTTATGCATTTCAATGAAATTGACATTAAAGGAAAATCTTGGGCAGATTTGTAATTAATTATATCTAAGTTCATCATTTTTCAAAATAACATATTTTATATCAATATTCTCATTATTTACTTTATTATAATATTGATCAAACAATAAATCTTTAAAATGTTTTTTAATAAAATTCTTATAAAATCTTTTTTGTAACATTTTATTTTTACTCGGTTTATAAATTAAAAGTTTAGATTCAAAAAGATTATACAAGTCATATATATTTTTATCTTCTTCATCTAACAAAACAAACACGTGAACATTTTTGGAAAACAATATATCTATATATTCAATGTATTGATGAGCCATTTCATTGTCAAATATGAAAATTGTTCTCGAATCATTATCTAAACTATCAATTTTACGCTTTGTTAATGAATTTTTAACATCAAAATTTGTAAAGTACAAATAAGGATTTTCTAACAACATTTGTTTATATAATTTTTTATTCTGAACGTTTGAAATAATATTAACTGAATTGCTATAAATCGAATCTGCATTTTTCATCATACTTATCTTGTGAAGAAAATCACTTAGTATATCTATACTCGTCTTAACATTATCAGATATTATAAACATATTTTTTTTATAAAATTCACTAGGTTTTAAAATATATTTTTTCATAACATCATCTAAATTTTTAACCAACGATTGTTCACTAACGTTTTCTTTAATGTCTTGACGAATTTTTTCACGTATTTTTTCAATACTATTTCTTGACTTTGTATTATTCCTTGAAGACTCACTCGAAGACTCACTTGAAGACTCACTCGAAGACTCACTCGAAGACTCACTTGAAGACTTACTCGAAGACCCACTTGAAGACTTACTCGAAGACCCACTTGAAGACTTACTCGAAGACCCACTCGAAGATTTATCAGAAGACCCACTCGAAGATTTACTTAAAGAAGAAGAAGTGTCAAGAAATTTATTTTTAGAAGTTTTGTGTTCATCAGTGTGATGTTCTCGGTGTTCATCAGTGTGATGTTCATCAGTGTGATGTTCATCAGTGTGATGTTCATCAGTGTGATGTTCATCAGTGTGATGTTCTGCAAGAATAGAGTGATTTTCATCAACGTGATTTTCTGCAAGAATAGAGTGATTTTCATCAACGTGTTTTTCATCAACGTGATTTTCATCAACGTGATTTTCATCAACGTGTTTTTCATCAACGTGATTTTCATCAACGTGATTTTCATCAACGTGTTTTTCATCAACGTGTTTTTCATCAACGTGATTTTCATCAACGTGTTTTTCATCAACGTGATTTTCATCAACGTGTTTTTCATCAACGTGATTTTCATCAACGTGTTTTTCATCAACGTGATTTTCATCATCGTGATATTCATTAACGTGATGTTCATCAACGTGGTGTTCGTCAGTATGGGTAATTTTCTCAGATTTGCTCTTCTTATGTTTTTTTAATGAACTAGAATCCTTTTTATTTGGTCTATAATTTTGCGATGTGACAAAAAACGTACTAAGTATGTCTGCTAATTTATCCATATTATATAAATTAGAAAATATAAAAACGCAGTGATTTAAACGACACTTTCTTTCCATATAAGATTCCAATATTTTTGTAATATATTTGAAGTGTACGGATAATATTTGTCGAAAATTTTTTTATAATACATTTCTTCTTTGTTCTGTGGAATTAAATGTGTCAAGTTTGCACTTAAATGTAATGAATCTATATAACTACTAAAGTCTAAATCTGTATATAAGTTATCAAAGTAATCGTTTAAAGTATTTTTAAAAGTATCGAAACTATCAATTATATCTTGACGTTGATTCCATAGAATTTCTTTAGAAATAATTATAGATGTATCTGTATCAAAAGCTTTTCTAATTATATATTTTTCAATAATACTTGAGGAATATCCTGACATTTGTGGTCTTTTTAACATTGGATGTATTTTTAAAAAGTATTCCACAAACTCTTTATCTAAAAATGGATAACGTAATTCTAAACCATATAACCCAGCTATTTTATCACATCTTAATAAATCGTATTTTGATATGTTTTCTAACAGCTCAACACTTTTCTTTTGAAATAATTCATCATCTAATGAAAATAATTCGTCATAACCACAAAGTTCATCTAAACCATCTCCTGTTAATAATACTTTTATATCAGTATATGTTTTGATATATTTTAACAAAAATGCCATTGGTAAAGATTTTTTTATCGTAATAGAATCATATGTTTCTAATTGGACAACTAAAGACGGAATTTCATTTAACATCAAATTAACATCATCTATTCGAATGATATGGTGATGAATATCTATTCCATAAAAATTTTCTAAATTTTGGACGTGTAAAATAGCATTATTAACATCGACATTACCTGGATCTCCAATAGTAAAAACGTGCAATGGATATTTAGAACTACATATATATTTTACTAATATACTTAGAATAATACAACTATCAAACCCACCAGATAATAAAATACCAATCGATTGATGTGATAATTCAAATCTTTTTATAATACTGTTTGTCAATAATCTCTTAGTATTATCGTATAATTCATTAATCGTTTCTGGTTTAGCTGTATTTATGGTACAGTATTCTAATGATTTATAAGGACTAAAATCATGATATCTAATAAAATCATCTGTATTTTTATTAACGATTGAATTATTATATGACCAAAAAGTACCAGGAGGAACTTCTGATATAATATATTCAGGATCGTTTAAAATATTCAAAGGTATACCTTTTAATTCACTTACAAACATATAAAACATATCATTTATATTACTTTCATTTTTACTAGGTATATATTTAACCATATACAATGGCTTTACACCAAAAGGATCTCTTGCAACAAATAAATTGATATCTTTCAAAGAAAAACTATTTGTATTTTCCATTAATACAAAACTATAATCACCATCTAATTCTTTTAATGTATTTACAAATGCAGTTGTAGAATCACCTTTTGCTTGTTCAAAATTTCTTATATATAAAGGCAATATAACTTCAACATCATTTTGTGACTGCAAATCTCTGTCTGAAAATTTATAAGTGTTTACTAAATGGGAATAATTATATATTTCACCATTACATAATAATCTTCTTTTTAATCTAGATCTCAATTCAGGATATTTCATTAATTTATGCGCAATTGGATCGTCAAATGGTTGAGAACCATCTAATGATGTATCATTAATACTTAACCTATGATATCCATAATGGAATGTCATTGGTCTATACTCTGCAATTTCTCTTCTACTTAAATAATTTGAAATCTGAGTTTTATTAAAAGACGTAATTGCAGGAGTTGATTCAACTCCTATTTGTGTATCATCTTCTCCTCTAGTTTTCATACGTAAAAATGCCTTTGATAAATCTATATTCACAGGAGGATTTTTCATATTATAAAAAACTAATGAAATAGCACCCATTATAAGTTACTATTTATAATGGATTTTATTTTTAAAAATAAACTTGGAACATTAAATTACACATTGTTGTTAACAACTTCAAATATTTCTCTGTACTTGTCAGAAATATAGCTAGTATCTTTCGTTGATAATTTTTTAACTCTTAATCGAATTTTAATACGCTCTAAAACAGTTTCAATGTCTTGTTCTGATATTTCATTAACACCACTTTGAATCCGTTTTAAAATAAAATGTAACAAATCTTCGTTAATAATCTTTTCAGTGTCTTTTGTAATAATTTGTTTCGTTGATACTTTTTTAGTATTAATTTTAACTGCTTTGTCTGTTTGATCGTTAATTTTGTTTTCAACTTTGTCTTTTTGATCGTTAACTTTGTCTGTTTGATCGTTAACTTTGTCTGTTTGATCGTTAATTTTGTCTGCTGTTCGATCAGGTACATTTAACTTAAAAACCTTATCTTCATATTGTAATATTTTTACATAATCAATTACTCCTTTTTTAATATTCCAAGAAATATTTTTATAAAATAATTGTTTTGACTCAAATGCATCTTTTAACAAATTATATAATGTATTTGCAAAAGTATCTCGAAACGAAGTATCCAATAATCTTGTTTCAATTAAATGTTTATCTATATAATAGATAGAAAAGGATTCAAAACGTTCTAATTTTTGTTCTTTAGATAAACTTGACCATTTGTCAAAATATTTCCCAACTTGTGTAACCGATGATTTTTTAGATAAGATATTTTCATTTTTGATAAAATTTTGTTTATCAGTTAAATAATTATACAAATCCAATTTTAAATTATTTAATGTATTCGTCACATATTTTTCTTTTTTACTCTCTGATTCGTTAATAGTTTTATATTTTTCAAGATGGTTATTAAAATTTTCTACAATAATAGACGATTGTAATCTATCAAAATTTGAAATCTTTTTTTCTGAATCAATTATATTTACAACTAATGTTATGTTAAATCTTATTGATAAATAAGAATGTATTTCTAAATTTGTCTCGGAAAAAAGTATAGAAATATTATTTATCATAATCTTAAATTGTTCTTTTATACGTTTTGTTTTAATCATACAATTAACATATTCTTCTAAAAAAACTATTGATTTTTGTAAATATTCATTCTGTGAATCCGTCAATGATTGTTTTAATAAATCATTTATATCCGTTTCATATTGCAATTTTGTTTTTCGTAATTCTATTAAATTTTTTTTATCAATTAAATCATCATATAAATCAAAAAAAAGACTACCATTATCAGATTGTTCTTGTAACCACGATAATCTATTTTTATCCAACAAGTCTTTATCAATTGATTCTAAATTATTTAGATCCAAATCTAAATACGGACATAGACCATATGATTTTAAAATATTTTTTGACAAAAATAAAGATCCTGGGTATTTTTTCGAATCGTATTGCAAATACTTTTTTTCAGCTTCTTGATATTCCAAGTATTTCATTTTAATACTGTCACGTTGTTGTTTATCTTGTTTTGCCTTATCGATTGCTAAACGATTATTTTTCTTTTTCGCACCACCAAATTCCATATTATCTATCGCTTTTGATAACATTGATATTTCATTTTGCTTTTGTGACTCGTATCTTTCATTTCTAACAATTTCCTTTAGTTTATCATTTAAAGATTTTAATTGTCCCATATGTTTTTGTTTCAAAGCATTGTACGATTCGATATCTTCTTTTTTATCTAAATTTTTCCTATTGTCTATTAAATTTTGTATGTCTGTTTTTAAATTATCAATTTGTTGTAACAAATGTTGTTTTATATAACTTGATTCTCTAACTGTATTTGACATTTTAGCTTGTGACATTTACATCTTTCGCAATCTAGTTGTTTTTCAATTTTTAATGAAACACAATTAAAAATCAACCCCTTCTTGCAATATATCTTTTGTAGTTGTCAATTGCAAGTCAACCTTTCTTAACAAGTTTTTTATTTCGTGAACAAAAGACATTTTTTCTATAGATCTTACATTTTTACCAATATGATCTAATAAAACAACCGAAGATGTCATGTGTTTACATAATTTGGAATATTTTTCTAATATCAATTGATATTTGTGATTTGGTATTGATGTAGAAATAAGTCTCTCGTATCTATCTTTCATATCATTCATACTTTGTATAATATGATTTTCACTGTATTCCAATTTTAACATTTCATATTCAGATTTTAATTGATTATACTCCATCTGCAATTTATCTAAATCAACTTCTTTTTCTGACATTTAATATAGAAAAAGAAATATATTTTTTAGTTTAACTTTTACACAAACTAATTAAATGTAGAATTACAAAATTCAGTTTAATTTTTTATTGTAATTTTAATAAATCTTTAAAATTGCGAATCATATTCGTTTGAAGTGAAAACAAAAATGTAGAGAATAAAACATTCGGTGTATATTCTTCAAAGAATTCGTGAAAGAATTTAATAGTATGTAATACATATGTAATTGATATAATAATAAAAAGTTGTGATAATCCAAGGAATACCTTTTGAATTTTATTTATATTTCGAATTGAATTTTGATACTCGTAAAATTTTTTATCAATATAGATACCTAGTATAAAACAAAAGAAGAATATTTGCATACTTTTAACTACATATTCTGTGTATCTCATTATATATTAATTTAATAAAAAATATTTTGTTTAAAAGAATATAATACGATAAACAAGTTTTACTTTAATTTCTTTTTACTACGAAGTTGATTGGTACGACCACACTTTTTCTTTCTACAATTGGTAGCAACTTAAACGAGCATAACATTTACGACAAATCATTTTTTCACAATTGTATTTACTAGCCAATACTTTGAGAGAAGGTTCAATCATTTGTACTAACTAAACAAATAGTTTTTTAATTTAATAAAAAATATTTTGTTTAAAAGAATACAATCATCAAAATTAATATAAATGGATAGGCCATCGTGGGATACTTACTTTATAAATATTGCAAAATTGACAAGTGAAAGAAGTAATTGTGTCAAACGTCGTGTTGGATGCATTTTAGTTAAAAATAAAAGAATTTTATCATTAGGTTACAATGGAACACCTAGTGGAACTGTAAATTGTTACCAAGGAGGATGTAAAAGATGTTATGATCAATGGTTTAATAAAAATGTAGATTCTGCTGGAAAATCATTAGATTTATGTATGTGTTTACACGCAGAAGAAAATGCAATTTTATTCAATAAAAGAGAAGATTTAGAAAACTCAACTATATATGTTACATTAATACCATGTATAAGTTGTGTAAAAAAAATTGTACAATGCAAAATATCTAGAGTTGTTTATATTGATGACTATAATCCAGATTTAGATATACAAAGTAAACAAATTTTACATCAAAATAATATAGAACTTGTAAAATACATTTAGATTAACAATCTCCTTGTTTCATTTTGCTCGGACGCTTCTTCGTTTTCTTTTTCTCTTGTTCCTTTTCTATCGTTTCATCATTTACAATTTTAATATTTTTTAATACCCTATACCATTCGGTTTTAACGAAATATTCGTGCCAAGCATCACTTGGATCTGGTTCTCTTACACTAATTCCATTGATTCTTTTAGGACATTCGCTCATACAAGTTTTACTAATAATAATATCTTTTAATTGGCTTCGAATTTTTTCATCAGGAACACTTAAATATAAATCAAATTGTTGGGGATCATTTAGTTTTAGTACACTGTCTTTTGTTAAATTTAACACTTTTATTTTATTTACAATTTTTCGCAAATTTCGTAAATCAATAGGCATAAAACAGCTATATTTAGGTTTTCTACCTGTTATCTTAAATTCACAAGACAATGATTTAGTATAATTTTTCCACGTTTCATCATCATCGCTTTTTGGTAATTTCCCAAATGCTTTTAAAGACGAAACACTTAAATCCGGATGCCAACTTGGACTAGCTGCTGCAAATTTACAATAAGCAGATACTTCATACATTGATGTCAAACCTCCCATATAACAAGAATCCATTGTAATTAATTTAATATCACCGAATGGTTTTATAACGTAATTTGTAAACTGTGAAACTCCTAAAAAAGGATCTTGCCACTTTCCTATGACAACTGAACCACCGTGACCATAATACGATAAAGCTTTAATTTCATCTTTATTTTTTTCAGACTGTCGTTTTACAAAATTAACTAAACTAGATATCCATCTCCTTCTAGTTAAATCTTTTTGTTGACTTTTTAATACGATAGTTTGTTTTTCTGATGTTATATGATACACATTTGCCAACTTTTTACTGTAAATTCTTAAAATATACACGCTAGTATTGTTATCTAAATTTTTTCTACATTTTTTAAAAATCCTATCGAATTCTTTTTTTTCATCATCGTCTACAACGTGTGCGAATATGAACCAGCTTCTCATATATATTATATACGAATAAAAAAAAAAATCACTTTTATTATTTCAACTCATATTCTTCAAAACAAAAAATGAATTATAATTGTTATCGAGTTAATTATAAGATGATTATTGGTATATCTGGTAAAATGGGTTGTGGTAAAGATT
>Ga0208439_1000507_pt1 | contig 13406 bp, 9 predicted proteins | sample ColrivemetaGS703_FD_187621 | JGI IMG/M metagenome (GOLD analysis project Ga0208439, IMG submission 187621) | Estuarine microbial communities from the Columbia River estuary - Freshwater metaG S.703 (SPAdes) (version 2) | ecosystem: Environmental > Aquatic > Marine > Intertidal zone > Estuary ...
TGTTGCCAGGGTGGCAAGTGAAGATTTTAGTGATCTTACATATGATCCATCTTCATCGATGATTATCCATGTTAGTAAGTTATTAGTTGATCATAGAATCATCTTTAATAAGGTCAAGAGATGTGTTAATAGTTTAAAGCCAGAGGATATTTGGCTTGAATATGTGCGACTAGGCAACCGAAACGTGAATTCCTACAATGATTTTTTAAATATTTACAATAGGGAGATTTCCAAATTAGAAATATTGGAAGTCAACGGGAATGGTGTTTCTTTAGATTATGGGGAAACGGATCATCCATTCCTAATTTGTGTGGGTGGAGACATCATTTCAAGGGGCTTAACCATTGAAGGCTTGATTAGTTCATATTACCTAAGGGAATCAACCAATTACGACTCCTTACTCCAAATGGGACGCTGGTTTGGTTTTCGACGAGGCTATGACGATTTGGTTCAATTATATACCACAATAGAAATCTTTTCCAGATTTGCCCATCTTGTTGAGGTCAATCAACAATTAAGAGAAGTTATTGAAGATTATTCTATCGACCCTTCAAAAACCCCAGCAAATTTGGCCCCGGCGGTCTTAGCGCACGAAAGTATGATGCCAACCGGTAGAATGGGTGCCGCTTTGGATGTTCGAAAAGTTGATGGTATGCTGTTTCAAACATTGTATTTTAACAAGGATGAATTGGATTTTAATTACAATCTTGCAACAGAATTTATAAATAATAATAGGATATTAATTTCTAGAGATAATCTTGACCCCTCTTCGCAAATTAGTGGCGAATTAATCGCGCGATTTGTTTGCGATTATTCATATGGTGATGGAGGGAATTCCACCGTAAGGCAAAATTTAGACATTGTCAAGATGCGCGTTAATCAGTTGTCAGGAAAACAATGGGATGTGACAATTCATAGTTTAAAGGGAGAGGGTTATATAAGTCTAGCGCATGGGAATATTTTGCCCGCAAAGCGTACCTTGATTTCAACTGTAGATGGATTTAAGGCAGGAGTGATTACGGATCCAGGTCAAACACAAACTGAGAGTTCTGGAAATCCAAGGCTGGTAATTTATTTTATGTTGGCAAAAAAACAAGAGGTAACAGATAAAATAGTAATTGGTTTCTCAATTCGTTTCCCAAAATTGAGCAATTATGACGCTTACTATCAACAAATATTTAATTAATGGAAATTGTAGAAAAAATACAAATTTATGGTGCATTAAAATTGATCGCACTAAAAGATGATAAAACTGTTTATCTTTATGAAAATAAAGATGAAATAAATCCTGTTGTTTTTGGGGGAATGAAAGTATCAAACCTCGAATTAATAATAAACGGAGTGAAAATAAATTTCTCTGTTCTAGAATTAAATGATAGCTCCAAGGAATCTATGGAAATATTGAAACTCCTAGTTTCAATTGTTGATGAAAATCTAAAATATTTTGCGAAGCCAATTATTGCAATTGAGCGTGCAATTTCATCATTACAAGCATTTATTTCTAAGCGAGAAAAACTGAATGAAAATGTGGTTAAAGGAATAATTGGGGAGCTTTTTATTTTGAAAAAATTTATTAATTCTGGAAAGCAGGTTTTTGGTTGGTTAGGTGCGCAAATGGAACCTGTAGACTTTATCTATGATAATTTGCACGTAGAAGTTAAATCTGTGGTAAGCTATTCAAAGCCAATCGTTATTAACGGATTTGATCAATTATTGAATGATAATATAATTCTGGCCGTAAACGAAATTAAAACATCCCAAAAAAAGGATGAGGAAAGCGTTAATTTATCCTTTCTAATTGATCATACATTATCACTATTGCATGCTTCGGACGAAATATCATATTTTAAAGAGCAAATATTCAATCTAGGTTTGGTCGCTGGTGACATTCCAAAACATTTGGATTCAAAATACTATAAAATTGTAGAAACTAGATTTTTCAGAAAATCAAATGGGCTTCCGTTTATTTCTAGAGATGAGAATAACATTAATGAAAGAATTGTTGATGTTAGTTATGCAATTGATATCAATGGACTGACCTTTAGTTTGGATTTTAATGAGTTGGTTTAGTTTTAAAAGTGCGAGTCGTGACGGTTTCCATGACGCGGCGTTGGTCGAGTTTTCGACAAAACAAGATATCGTAGAAGTAGTTGTAAGAGAATTAGTTCAAAATTCTTTGGATGCGCGAGTTGATCCAAATAGGCCTGTTAAAGTAATTTTTGAAATAGGGGAAGTTAATTCTGGAGATATCCCGGATTGGATTGGTTTAAAGAATGTATTCAATCTATCCAAGAGATTTAATGAAAGATCATGGCCGGGTGCATTTGCGTCTATGAATGTTTGTTTTAATAGCAAATCATTGTCGTACCTAAAGATCTCAGATAGTAACACTTCGGGACTTTCACAAAAGACAAAAAAAGATTCAAAGGAGGTTTCAACTTGGGATGCATGTGTTTTGGCGGAAAGCCAGAGTGTTAAAGGTTCTACTAGTTCGAGAGGTTCGTTTGGCATAGGTAAGAATGCTGCTTTCGCTTTTTCGTCGATTAATACAGTTTTTTATAGTTCGTGGAATGGGAATGAATCCTTATTTGCAGGAGTTTCAAAATTGGGGGGACACTCTGAAGGCGATGTTCATTACTCCTCAAAAAAAATTTTCCACGGCAAACCAATAATACCTGTATTCAACCACACTACTGAATCATTTGGACTAAGCCAAACCATTATTGGCATAGAGCTATCTGTCGAAAGAGATTTGCATGTATTATTGGAATTGTATTTATACAAGCATTACATTTTATCTCTATATGAAAACAATCTAGAAATTGAGATTCGAGATGTTCGAAACCCTGGATTTAACTTTTCTATAAGTGCTACTAGAAAAATTGAATTTATAGATATTATTAGAAGACGACTCATTATTTTAGGCGAAAAATTAGCTCGGAAAAAGAGCTATAAAAATGATTTAGCTAATATCGCTTTAGTGATAAATTCAATTAGTGAAGTCCCTGTAAGTTTAGAAAATTGTTACACAGCATTATTGAAGAATGAGCTCTATAGAAAATACATTGATTATGATTTAATCCCGGAAAGTTGGAAGCTATTTTGTTCGAAAACTAAGCTTTCATATTTCAGCGATTCGACAATGAGTGCAAATATTATTTTTCACTTTAGGAATGGAATGTTCATTGATTCGAAAACATTTTCTTCGACTTACCCAGTGCCAATCGCTATTATTCATAATGTAGATGATGAATTAAGCTCCTACTTTTCTAATTTTGAAACATTTAGTCATGATAAATGGCTAAAAGGATTACTTAAAGATCGAGTTCAAAAGAATCATTTAAGCTTTCATGAGGAATTATTCGATTTTCAAAGATTATTGCCTAAACTTTTAATGATTGAAATTATCCCTAGTTCAATAGTTGAAAGGGAATCAATAACTGAGCAACTTGTAAATAATTTATTGACCGGGGATCAATTTAATTTGTCCAAATCTAAAGACGGTTTGAGAACGCTGGCGATTGGTGGCCGACTTGAGAGTCAGACCATAGTTCGTGATGGAATTGTGGAGCGTGTTCGAAAACCTTCTCAACCTAAGGAAGTAAAAGGAAAATCAAAAAGGGGCCTAGGTCTCTCAAGACCACCAAGAAGTGGTACTAAGCGCAAATTAAAAAGACCCTTAATAAGTAGCACTTACACTGGGCAGGCTGGGACACGGTATAGTTTCAAGTTTATAGATTTCCCAGAAGGCGAGTATAGGTTAAATCGGCAGGGGTTGAATCAAATGTGCGAATTAAATTTGATTGAGGTTGTCAAGAAGAGTGAAAAAGTGTTAGTTCATACCGATGGCGAATATATTGTTATAGTGAATAGTGTAGATTCCACGTTTACTTTGGATGTCATTGTGGATGATCAAAATGTAACGCAATGGAAGTTAACAAATTAAAATAGTATGTTCCCTTATCCACTTATTTCAATAGATTATAATGAAGATACAAGCTATATTGATGATTTGGAATTGATAGAAACCGATGAAGAGATATGTTTATTATCAAAGTCGGGTATAAAGAGAGATCAATTGCCCTCTGAGCTCAAAGTATTATACGCTAAAGGTGATATTGGACTTGGAATTAGGGCTGTAAGTCCAATGTCCTATTTTGAGATATTTTCTAATATCAACTTAGATTCTGAATTTGAATTTAGACTTTCTAAAGAAAATCTGTCTACTAGCGTGCACATAGATGTTGTGCTCTATACCAAGAAAAATACCAATATACAATTCCGAAATATTGATGTAAATATTTTTGGTGATTTGCCAGATGTTGATGTTCCAGAAAAATCCTTTCTTGGGTCGATTGTTGATTATAAGTATTGGCTATATCAAGAAAGGCAACGCTCTATTGCTTCTGTTATAAAACTTAATATGGAAGCAAATTATTACGGGTATGAATTAGACTCGGATAAAATCCATGTCTTTATTCCAAAGAATGAAGTAGAAAAACATGAGGAAATAAAAGAAAATGGTGATGTTATTTTTGGTTTATATGTATTTCCAGTTCTAGTTCAAGCCATGGCTAAAGTTATTGATGCGAGAAGAAAAATAAATGGTGATAATGAGTATAATCAATATAAGTGGTTTGATTATTTGGATATGAAGATTGCTACTTTGGGATTAACAGAAAGTGATCCAATAACTGCGTGTCGAGAGTTGTTAGAACCAAATAATGTCCAAAATTCAATAATTGCACAGTTATATGAAAGTTCTCACTAAAAGGAAATATGACGAGCTTTTGGAAATTTGTGAATTGAATGTTGACAAATTTGTAAAGGAAATACTGTGTGCTGAGAAGGCTTCCCATTTCATACTTCCCGATGAATTTGTTGACTACACTCCAAATAATGTTTTTAAATTAATTGAAATAGCAGAGTTTAAGATCCCTGTAGAGACATCTCAGTCTGTCAAAGAAGAAGCTGATCGTTACAATGCGCGGATTTTGTATAAAATCTTACATGAAATTAGTCCGTTTCTTGCAAATGATCCTATGCTATGGACGTCAATTATTTTACTGAACGATTCCTTTAGGGAGTACACAGTTCAACGATGGGGTTTGAAAAAAGAAGATACCATTGAAGAAAACCGTTCCTCACAGGCAGTTATGCGAAGAATATTCTATGAAGGTTCCGGCACAAACACTAAAAGGAATTCTGCTGCTAGATTATGGTGGACCTGTGAATTGGCGTACAGCAAGACTGATGGTTTTAAATTTGTTGACCATTTGTTTTCGAATAATGACTTGACTATTGGTCTAATTGAAAGGAATTGGGCTACGAATCGAGAATATATTCGGACGATACTTGTTGTAACATTTTACTTGAAAATGGATACCCAAAGTACTCGCGATATGTTTAAAAAAATGTCGGCAACATTGAGTGTAAAAGTAGTCGAACTTTTAGGTTACATCGATTTTTTAAGAATTCTTGAAGAAATAGGGTATATTCTGGACAACAAAGATGAAATCATTGAGGAATTACATCGCTTTGATGAGGACCCTACTATTAGCCGTTCTAATAAAATTGAACTTTTGAATTGGGATGGTGAGTATATCTGCACTTTTGAGCAAAGCATTGAGCTCATTAAGCGGGGTGAGTTAACTTCTAGAGGTTTTCGCTTCAATAATATTGAGTTTGTACCGAGTAAAATTGCCACCGGAGATTATTGTTGTTTGGGGGACTTTGGTGATAAACTCATAGTAGACTTATAGTCGTGTCTGTATCGATTTTTATTGCTTTAATTATGTTTTGGCTCGGGCTTTTTTTAAGATCAAATATTTGTTCATAAAGATGGACTAACACATCTACCACCATACTGTTGCCTGATTGTTTGTATACTTGTGTATCCGACGTAACTATTTTAAAATTTTGGCCAAATCCCATGAGTGTTAAATTCTCACGCGGTGTTGTTGGTCGAATTATTCCATGTGGGCCAAATTTTATTTTACCATTGTATTTGTTCCAGAGAAATTTAGAAAGAGGCTCTGCCATATTTTTTAAATCGTCTATGGACTTTGATGGTTTAAAGCGAAGTTGTAGGCCGCTGTTTTCTGAATCAGATTGCATTTCCTTCAAAAATTTAATAAACATCTTACGATTGGATTCAACCTTGATGTACTCACTCCATTGTTCTTCAGAAATATGTCTAGTCGAAAATACTTCGCTTGATTGAAAACTTCCTTCTTCTTCGGAATTTAATGGATGGTACACGAAGTTGCCGTGCCAATTAGTTATTTGTCTTGCAGTTTGACATGCAAAGACGCCATTATTTTGATGTGAGGAAAATAAGTTATGAACTCGTGTGTAACCATTTTTATCACATTTTGGACTAGTTACAAACGCAAGCTTTTTCTTTTTAATGGGAGGGAATTTTTCGAAGATATTTTTGTCTTTTTCTAATAGATCTATGGCTTTAAATTTAAGCTTTTGATGTATTGGTTTTGAAATACTTAGTTGTCTTAGGTTGTCCTTTCTCGATCCTATCACAAATATTCTTGAGCGATTTTGAGGAAAACCAATTTCAATAGGATTAATATTAATGAATTGAATGTCATATTTCTTACTAATATCTTCGCCCTTCGTTAATTCATGAAATTCTGATTTAATAATTTTCCAACTACGTCCTTTATCATTTGTTATAACACTGCTAACGTTTTCCCATATAAAGTACTTAGGGAAGGCTTGTTTTATTATTTTGATATAGTGGAAAAATAAATTTCCGCGATTGTCATTTAAACCTAGTTGCTTTCCGTAAGTCGAGAAACTTTGACATGGGCTACCACCGACGTATAAATCAACTTTATCACAAAAGTTTGAAACGTCCATTTGTGCTATGTCATCAAAAAAATTTTTGGGATCAATACTGTTGTTCGCCAAATAAGCTGCTTTAGCATGTTTGTCAATATCACAAGCAAATAGCACTTCGTGATTTATATTCAAGCGACGCATAGCCTCTTCGGGCGCACCAATGCCACTGAATGTTGTCCCTATAGTAATCTTATTTTTAGGAAGTTGAGTAACCATGTCACAATTTGCTTTGTGGAATGAAACATAGGGGTCATTTAAACCTAATGCAAGCAATACTTCAACGTTGTTATAGATTTTATCAACGGTAGACTGAAATCAACGATTTAGAGATAGTTGGCTTTGTGTGATACCATTTGTCTGTATTCCCCCCGAAAGTCCCAAAAGATCCCGACTCGCTTTAATAAAAATCGTTCGTTACCAGGCGCCGGTTGGTCATAAAAGGAGTGCTTCAACAATTTTGCCTAGATTGGCATAAACGAAAATAGGGACCTATGCATCAGCGCATTGCCATCAAACTCCTCATCCTTTTTGGGCTTACCCTCCAAGTAAAAGCTCAGAATCTCGCGGGCATCATACTGGAGAAAGGAAGCCGTGAACTCGTGCCCAATGCTTTGGTTGAAATCCCCAATGGGGCCAAAGTGGTGTCGGATCCGAATGGCCGTTTTCAAATTCCCGTCAATTCTTGGCCCACGGAAATCGTGGTGTCTGCCTTTGGCTACGAAACACGCCGTGTTCAAGTGAAAGAAAACGCGGCGAAGTTGGAAATCGCCCTCTCTCCAAGTGCTGTGGTCTTGGAAGATGCCTTGATCGTCGCGTCAAAAATCAGCGAAAAACAAAAGCAATCCCCCATTTCGGTGGAAGCCCTCGACCTCATTAGTATTCGCGAGGCAGCCGCCCCCAGCTTTTATGAGGCGCTAGGGAATATGAAGGGGGTGGATTTGACCTCTGCGAGCATTGGCTTTAAAATCATCAACACCCGAGGATTTAATAGCACCAGTCCCGTTCGAAGCCTTCAAGTCATTGATGGCGTGGACAACCAGGCGCCGGGCCTGAATTTTTCCTTGGGCAATTTCTTGGGCGCCAGCGAGCTAGACGTGCAAAATGTTGACATTATTTCAGGGGCTGCCGGGGCACTCTATGGTCCATCCGCATTCAATGGGGTGATTGCCATCCAAACCCGGGATCCCTATCTCACGCCAGGAAGTACTTTTCAAATCAAGGTAGGAGAAAGAGCACTGCGTGAGGTTGCCTTTCGTTGGGCAGAGGCCTACAAGCGTCCCGATGGGTCACCCTCTTGGGCACTGAAGTTGAATGTCTATGCATTGGGCGTGAATGATTGGGAGGCGACCAACATGAATCCAACCGATGGTTCCAAAAGTGCCGCCACCAACCCCGGAGGCTACGATGCAGTCAACCGCTATGGAGACGAAATAGCGCACGACGACGGCGGAGATGTGAAAACCTATGCCGGGATTGGCACGTACCATCGCCGGGGCATCGAGGAAGAGGCCCTGGTAGATTACAACACCAAGAACCTCAAAGTAGCCACAGCCATTCACTACCGTACAAAAACCGGTTTAGAAACGATTTATAGCCTCAATTTTGGTAGCGGAACGACGGTATACCAAGGCGATAACCGCTTTAGCCTCAAGGACATTTTGTTCCTTCAAAACCGCATCGAGATTCGCCAAAAGGATGACTGGTTCATTCGAGCCTACACCACACACGAGGATGCCGGGAATACCTATGATGCGTACTTCACCGCACTGCGCATGCAGGATTCGGTGCTCCATGAAGGCTTTTGGGCCAATCAATACCGATCTTTTTGGAACATTTTCCAAAAGTCGAAAGTCAAGGCCTTGGCGGGCTACCCGTCTGAGTCTCTACCCAATCAGGAATTTAGTGACCAAATGGCTCAAATGTGGGCCATGTATCCCGATGCATTTGCCTCTTTTCATGAGAGCAATCGAGGGTGGATCAATGGGGCCTACGATCCCGATAGCACGTTGATTCCCGGAACAGCAGCCTTTGAGGCACTCAAACAGAAAATCATCACCACCCCGTTCCATGAAGGGGGTAGCCAGTTTTTTGACCGGTCTTCACTAGCCCATATTCAAGGCCAGCGTAACCTCGATATGGGGACCTGGGGGAACCTCTATGTGGGCGGAAACTATCGCCGCTTTGCACCGAACTCACGTGGTACCATCTTTAGCGACACAGGGAATGTGCAACTTCGGGTGCAAGAAGTTGGCTTGTTTGCGGGACACAAGAAAGAAACGGAAAAACTCTTGTGGAATGCATCCATCCGCGTGGACAAGAACCAAAACTTCCGATGGTTGATTTCCCCCGCTGTTTCCATGGTGTACAAACCCAACGACCATGCCGTTTGGCGTGTAGGGCTCACATCGGCAATCCGAAATCCGACCCTACAGGATCAATACCTCTACTACAATGTTGGACGCGCCCTGCTCTTGGGAAATTTGAACGGCTATGATTCTTTGGTGACCATTGACCATGTGTCTGATTTCCTTGCCGGCTCGCCGCAAGCGCGCGCAAGTTGGGTGTGGGATTATTATTCGATCGCCGGGGTTCGGCCCGAAAAAGTGAAGAGCGTGGAGGTCGGATACCGGGATACATGGTGGGAAAAAATCTATGTCGACGCCACCTATTACTACAGTTGGTACGATGATTTTATCGGATACCATGTCGCCCTGAAGATCGAAGATGATCCGGGCGGTAGCGCGGCCGATCGTTTAAAATCGGCCCAGGCTTACCGAATCGCATCCAACGCGGTACAAACGGTCACAACACAGGGTTTTAGCGTCGGGGCGAATTATTACTTCAAGCGCTACACCTTGGCGGGAAATTACAGCTGGAACGTATTAAATGCTGGGGCCGATGACCCCATCATTCCGGCCTACAATACACCAGAACACAAATACAACCTGTCCTTTTCTGCACGGGATTTGGACTGGAAAATTCGGCAGGGGAGTGTTGGTTACTTGATTAGCCACAAATGGGTCGAGGGATTTGTTTTTGAAGGCTCTCCCCAATTCACTGGGGCCATTCCGAGTTACCGATTAACCGATGCACAGGTGACATGGACGAACAATGAAGGGGACAGGACCATCAAGTTGGGTGCAAGCAATGTCCTCAATCGCAAGGTGGTTCAAGTGTATGGCGGTCCCGCTGTGGGGCGCTTAATTTACCTAAGTGCGACAGTAAGTTTCTAACTTTCATTTTGTTATCGTAAATTACCTTCTCAAACACAACTAATATTATGAGAAAAACCTACTCCTTTTTACTCGCCACGGCCTTGAGCTTCCTCGTGGTAGGAAGTGCTTCAGCCCAACAGCGCTACCTGGATGAAGTGTTCACTTCTTCCCAAATTACCCACATTCCAGATGTGGCCTACGGCTACAATTTTAGCCAATACGTGCCTGCGGCCATGGGTGGCCCAATGGTTATCCCCATGTATGCGGACATTTATATGCCGGATACGGCAGTCGATGCGGTCGCATCACGCCCGGTCATTGTACTTCTTCATACGGGCTCCTTTTTGCCTCAAGGCTTGGCTTCACCCATGGGCTCGCGCAAAGACTCGGCCATTACAGAAATCGCCAACCGCTTTGCTCGTCGCGGTTTTGTGGTCTTTTCGGCCTCCTACCGACTGGGTTGGTTGGCGAACTCGACCAACCTGGATTTACGACGTGGCACGAACCTCTTAGCCGTATACAACGCGGTTCAAGACGCCAAAGTGGGCGTGCGCTCCATTCGCGCATCGAAAATCGTTTTTGGTGACCCATACCGCGTAGACCCCAACTTTATTTCTCTGATGGGTGTTGGATCAGGTGGATACATCTCCTTGGCCTATGCCTCGATAGACAATTATTCTGAAGTGGCCAGCCCCACGAAATTCCAATATTCTGCGGCGGGAACAGGCATCTTCGGAAACGCTGTCAGTGCCGGTGACCCCTATATAGATACCGCAGTGGTCGGTGACTGGGACGGATATGGCGGGGAAGCAACCATTATTGGCACACACCCTGTTACCGGATTGCCCTTGGTGGACCAGAATCAGCCGGGACGGAATATTCCCTTGTATGCAGGGATTCCACATAATGTGAATTTGGTCATCAACTTGGGTGGCGCATTGGGAGACTCGGCGTGGGTCGCTCAGGGTGACGCCCCAATGGTGTCCTTTCATAGCCGCTACGACTTCTTTGCGCCCTATTACCGAGGAATGGTGAACGTTCCCATTGCGGGAACCTTCTTTCCAGTTGTTGAAGTCGCCGGTAGTCATACTGCGGTCAAAATCGCCAATACGTTTGGCAACAACAGTGTCTTGAATGCCTCCTCCTTAATGGACCCGTATTCCGCAAAGGCACGCTCCAATCCCCATAACATCGGGAACCAAGAGAATATCTACACCTTCAATATGCTTCCCCCGAATGCTACGATGCCTTTCCGCATCAACGCCAACCCATGGGATTGGTGGGATGGAAACGATCCGCTGACGGCGAATGAAACCAATCCGAACATCAAGGCGCAGTCCCTAGTGTACATCGATACGGTAATGGCCTTTACGATGCCTCGTGTCGCCAACGCGATGAATGCCGTTGGGTATTCAGTTGGCCAAGATGAACCGATGACTATGTCTGTCGCGATGAGCCCGAATCCTACGTCGGGGGCCGCCTACATTCGTGTAGAGGGCGCAAAAATCAATCAAGTGGTCGTTATGGACATTTTGGGACGCCCAATCTATGAGTCAACGGTTGCAGCTGCCCGTGAGGTTGAACTGCCTTCGCACTTGTGGCCTGGTGGCTCCTACATTGTTCGTGTTGAAACGGACCATGGAACCCAAACGCTCAAATTGATTCGTGAATAATCCCACGGATGCAAAGCAGAAGGGGCCGCAGCGATGTGGCCCCTTTTTTTTATCCGATTGACAGGCCGTATGCCGGGTAAAAAAACACCGGAGGCCCGCGCAGAGGCCCAATGTATGCTGGCTACGCATGTGCAGCCCCCCAAGGCGGGCGACAAAGCGCTACCTTTGCGACGCCGCACCGGGCGGCATGACGCGCAATAGCTCCTACACCAGCGATGAAGTTTACAGATTTTGGTCTCAACGACGCCCTCTTAGATGCCCTCTACTACATGAATTTTGAGGATGCGACCGAAATTCAAGACAAAGCCATCCCCCTTATCCTCGAAGGACGCGACGTCATCGGCTGCGCACAAACGGGCACCGGAAAAACGGCGGCCTTTGTCCTCCCTATATTGAATCACATTTCAGAAAGTGCGGTAGGCGGGGTGCAAACCTTGATCCTTTGCCCAACACGGGAATTGGCCATTCAAATTGACCACCAGATTCAGGGCTTGGCCTACTTTGCGCAGGCGACCTGCCATGCGGTCTATGGCGGAGGAGATGGGGTAGCTTGGGATCAAGAAGCCGTGGCCCTAAAAGGCGGCGCCGACATCATTATTGCCACGCCGGGCCGTTTGCTTTCACACATGGAGCAAGGCAATGTGGACTTTTCTGAGGTCAAGCACTTGATTTTGGATGAAGCAGACCGCATGCTAGACATTGGCTTTTACGATGACATCATTCGCATCATCAAAACATTGCCGGCACAACGTCAGAGCCTGATGTTTTCAGCCACGATGGCGCCAAAGATTCGAAATTTGGCCAAAGAAATCCTCAGCGACCCCGCAGAAATTTCTGTCGCCATTTCCAAGCCCGCCGAAGGGGTGACCCAACAAATTTATTTGGCCCACGAAGAGCAAAAGATCGGCTTGACCCAGCATTTGTTGAAGGACAAAGACGGATTTACGAGCATTATTATTTTCTGCTCCACCAAGCGCAAGGTGGAACAACTCACACGGAAGCTGGCCCAACGCAACTATTCGGTGCAAGGCATGTCGTCGGACTACGAGCAAGATGCTCGGGAGAAGGCCCTAAGTGCCTTCAAGGCGGGACGTACCCGAATTATGGTGGCTACGGATGTCATGAGCCGCGGCATTGACATCAAAGGCATTGACCTGGTCATCAACTACGATGTTCCCAACGATGCGGAAGACTATGTCCACCGCATTGGCCGCACCGCCCGCGCAAAAACGGAGGGAATGGCCATTACGTTCGTCTGTCCCGAAGACATGTACAAGCTCACCAAGATTGAACGCTTGATTGAGCGTGACTTTGAGAAGTTGAGCCCGCCCGAGCACCTTGGAGAGGCCCCCGAATGGAACCCAAATGGCCGCGGTGCCGGCCGTGGCGGACGTTCTGGAGGACCGAATCGACCTGGTGGAGGCGCATCAAGCGGCCGAAGTGGAGGCAAATCAGGGGGATTCCGTGGAGGCAAGTCCCACAATAAAGGACCCCGTTCAGGCGGCGCAACTTCAGGCGGGCAGGCCTAAGGCTGCCAAGGCTTGAAGATCCAAGCCCTTCGAAAACATTTGAAGCGCGCCAGCCGCATCCCGGGGCCAGAGTGCTTCCGGCACATCCCAATAGACTTCCAGCCCATTTTGATCCGGGTCCCGCAGATACA
>Ga0208439_1000513_pt1 | contig 13263 bp, 9 predicted proteins | sample ColrivemetaGS703_FD_187621 | JGI IMG/M metagenome (GOLD analysis project Ga0208439, IMG submission 187621) | Estuarine microbial communities from the Columbia River estuary - Freshwater metaG S.703 (SPAdes) (version 2) | ecosystem: Environmental > Aquatic > Marine > Intertidal zone > Estuary ...
CAATCATTTCTTTCGTAATACCTCCAACAGTTCCAGTGAAAGTAGGATTTGATAAAGGTGCTTTTAAATCTAACGCAGATTGACACTCATTCGAAATACGTTTATCAATATCAGCAGTATTATCAACAGAAGATAATCCAATCATTTCTTTCGTAATACCTCCAACAGTTCCAGTGAAAGTAGGATTTGATAAAGGTGCTTTTAAATCTAACGCAGATTGACACTCATTCGAAATACGTTTATCAATATCAGCAGTATTATCAACTGAAGATAATCCAACCATTTCTTTCGTAATACCTCCAACAGTTCCTGTAAAAGTAGGATTATCAATTGGTGCTTTAGAATTCAAATTGCTATTAATATTACTTAATTCATTATCAAGAGTGCCCGCATTGAAACTGACTAAAGAAGCAGATAGTTTATTATTAATATCAATAATATCATTTTTGTTTGTATTTAAATTATTAATACCAGTAGTAAATGTATTATTCAAAGTAGTTTGTGTATTATCAAAAGATTGTAAAGATGTAATATTATCAGTAATAGAAGTTAATTGCGCTTGAAGTGGATTAGAAATGTCAACATAAGCAAGACTTGAACCAGTGAAATCAACTTTATCAAACGTTAATTTATTGTCAGTATTATTAATAACATCTTGTTTAGAATTTTGTAAGTTTGTAATATCTGTATTGATACCAGTAAGAGATAAAGAATGAGAGTTAATATTAGTTGTAGCAGTTGTTAATTCAGTATTTTTATCAGTAGTGAAAGCAGTTGTTTGAATACTCGCATCACCAAATTTCAAATTAGTTAAAGCAGTTGTATCATTAATAGTGGTAGTAGTTGTATTACTATCATATGAAATAGATGGAAGAACAGAACCTCCAGATATAGCATCAATTTGAGTTTGAATATCACTTGAAACATTATTAAGATAAATAAATTTGTCTGTTATACTTCCCAAAGCATCTTGTTTGGATGATAAAGTATTATTAATAGTTGTAATATTGGTGTTAATATCTTGAAAACTAGTAATATCTCCAGCCTGTAATCCATTCAAAGTGCTGATATTATTCGTGATGGTTGTTAATTGAGCTTGTAATCCAGAACTAATATCAACAAGATCCAAAGATGAACCAGTCAAATCTACTTTGTCAATGGTTAATTTATTATCGGTATTATTAATAACAGCTTGTTTATTTGTTTGTAAATCATTTAAAGAATTATCAATGGTGGATAATTTATATTGTAAAGTTTCATCAATACCAGTTTGTATAAATGTGGAACTTAAAAGATTAGACCCATTAATAATATTTTGTTTATCAATTTGGAGATTAGCAATATCAGTTGTATTATCAGTGATTAACCCATTTAAAACAGTATCATTTGTTTGTAAAGAAGCAATAGCATTTGTATTATTACCAGAAGTAGTGTTTAAACTGGATAAATCATTTGTTATAGAATTGAGTTGAAATTGTAAAGGATTAGAAATATCAATATAAGAAAGACTTGAACCAGTTAAATCTATAAAATCACTACTTAATTTATTGGAACCATTAATATTATTTTGTTTAGTAGTAGATAAAGAAATTAATGAATTTTGAATATCTATTATAGAAGTATCATTAGTATTGTGATAAGAATGTAAATTATCTAATTGTTCCTTCACTGTGCTAACACCATTATAACTGATATATAAACTTGGTATTTTATTATTATCATCAATAACATTTTGTTTTTCAACTTGTAAATTATTTAAATTATTTGTCAAAGAAGAATTAAAAGTAGTTTGAGTATTATCATAAGTTTGTAAAGAATTAATATTATTGCTAATAGCTGTTAATTGATTTTGTAATCCTGAATTAATATCAACATAAGCAAGACTTGAACCAGTCAAATCAACTTTATCCACAGTTAATTTATTATCGGTATTATTAATAACATTTTGTTTATTTGTTTGTAAATTGTTCACATCATTATTTAGACCGATAATATCATTTGAATTTGTAGCAATTAAAGTTGAAAGAGTTGAAATATTTGAAGTAGCATTATTTAAGTTTGTATCTTTTGTTGTAGTGTAAGCAATAGTTTGAATAGAATTATCAGCAAATTTAAGAGTATTTATAACTGTTGTATCAGCTATAGTTGTATTCCCAGCACCATCATAACTAATAGAATGAATAGCATTATCAGCAATTTGTAAATTATTAATTTGACTTTGAATATCAGCATCAATATTTGAAAGATAATTCCAAACTGTATTTGAAACAGAACCATCACCAATTAAGGAAGCATCTAATTTGTTATTAATATCAATAGTTGGTTGTTTAGAAATGAGTTGTGTATCAATAGCATCAAAATTATCTTGAATTGCTTGGAATGTAGTAATATCTCCTGATTGGAATCCTGTTAAAATAGTCAATGAATTATTAATAGTATTAAGTTGTTCTTGTAATCCTGAATTAATATTAACATAATTTAAACTTGAACCAGTTAAATTAACTTTATCAATAGTTAATTTATTATCAGTATTATTCAAAACATTTTGTTTAATTAAATTTAAATCATTTAAAGAATTGTCAATTATAGTTAATTTATCATTCAATGTTTCATTAATAGCAGTTTCAACAAGTAATGAAGACACAAGATTAGACCCATTAATAATATCTTGTTTCGCAGTATTTATGACATTTAGAGAAGCATCAATGTGATTTAGAGATTCGTCGATGGTGGATAATTTATATTCTAAAGTTTCATTTTCATTTATATCAGTCACTATAAATTGTGAACTCAATTTATTCGAATCATTAATAGCGTCTTGTTTAAAATTTTGTAAATAATTTAAAGAAACATCAATTTTATCATTTAATTGATATTGTAATCCAGAATCTACAGATATATTATTTAAAGAACCATCAATCATGGATAATGTATATTGTAAACTTTTATTTATATCTCTGTTAATAGCGGGGATTGGTAGAGAAGGAGAGTTAATAGCGGGGATTGGTAGAGAGGTGGGGTTAATATTGGATATATCTCTTGATAATTCATTCCTAGAATGTAAATTAGTAAAGTAATGTTGACTCTCTATATTTTGATATCTTAATGAATTTTGTCTTTTGGAGACTGGGTTGAGTAAATTACTAACATTTTGCGACCCCAAGCCTACTCCAAATACTTTATCTTTTAAACTTGAGTTTTTAAATGGACGTGACATATAATGTATAAATATATTATTTAATTATTAAAAACGATTTTAATTTCTTTAAATATCTGTTTTCATTTTATTATAAGTCGTAAACAGTAGTTAATGTAACACAAAAACTAAAATCCATGTTATTTAAATCTACAATTCTACCGTATTCATCCAAAAGTTGTATATTCATAGTTTGTATATTAACTGGACCAAAATATTCACGAGGGGTTGTTATCAAACTTAAATTATTCTGTTCTAATATATTAAATGTATTTGATTGTAACGATATACGGGCTAAAATATTTTTATTTAATAATGAAGAATTAAATGCACTATAAAAATTATTATTAACACTATTATTATAATCATCTACAACTAAAAAAAAATATCTTGGTCCTGAAATATCAACTATACCTTCAGATACATAATTTAAATTACCTGTGTAAATGCCATTTCTAAATCCTAACATCCAACCTAGTTTTAAAGGTAGTGGTGTATTACGGTCAGAAACACCGCCTCTATCTGCTTGAAAATTTAATTCTAACTTTGTATGTGTTGTTGAATCAGAAAAACCAACTAAGGTTTGTCCGCTTCCCGTTGTTCCATTTGTTAGATTAATTGTAAATACAACATTACTAATTCCAGCTAGTAAGAGTTGGTTATTTATAGCATCCATAATTGTTATTTGGTCATAGTTTCCATCAGGAATATTAATTACTGTAGAAGCACTCGCGTCAATTGTAATACTAAAAAAATTGTTACCATACTGTTTTGATACTACATAATAAGAAGTTGGCAATTCTATAGCAGATAGTTGCATTTGTAAAACATCATTCATGTTTATTGGTAAACTAAAGTTGAAGTTTGATGCTGAACTTGTATAATAATTCTCTCTAAATTTAGTATCTATGTTTAAATTTTTTTTTATCGTTCTCTTTTTAATTGGATTTATAACGCCTGGAAAAAATTCACTTGGAAATGAAGATAAATACGGTTTTTCGGGTCTTACTTGAATCATATGTTCTTCTTTGTCTTCTAAGATTGAACTTTTAAGTTCATAACTTGAATTATAAAAATCATCAAATTTTTCTTGAAATGTGTCATTTTTTTGTTGAGTTGAAGTATTTAAAATTATATTTTTTGCTTTTGTAAGAAAGATTAAGGTTTTAACTCGGGTTTCTTTGTTTATCTCTTTATTATTCACGATACTATCTTTTAGTCTAGATTCTTTAATATCAACAATATTTTTATCGAAATTTTTAGGTAATTCAAACATCTCAATTAGTTCATCTCTATTGTAATTCTCAATATTCAAATCAAAGTTCATATATTATATAAAGTGAATTTATTTAAGATATTATATTTAAATTTATACATTTTGAATATAATATATTATTATATAAAATTATATTATTGTTATATAAATGTCGTATGGTAGACAAATATATTTAAACACATCATGTTCAATAGGTGGTCCAACAGGCGCTACTGGTTCCGCGGGGTTAAGAGGGTTAAGAGGTTACACAGGTCCTATAGGTCCAATAGGTGACACAGGTCCTACAGGTGACACAGGTCCAATAGGTTACACAGGTCCTACAGGTGACACAGGTCCAATAGGTTACACAGGTCCTACTGGTGACACAGGTCCTACTGGTTACACAGGTCCTACTGGTTACACAGGTCCTACTGGTTACACAGGTCCTACTGGTTACACAGGTCCTACTGGTGACACAGGTCCTACAGGTGACACAGGTCCTACAGGTGACACAGGTCCTACTGGTGACACAGGTCCTACTGGTTACACAGGTCCTACAGGCGCTGTTGCTATAGGTCCAATAGGTCACACAGGTCCTACAGGCGCTGTTGCTATAGGTCCAATAGGTCACACAGGTCCTACAGGTGACACAGGTCCAATAGGTGACACAGGTCCTACAGGTGACACAGGTCCAATAGGTGACACAGGTCCTACAGGTGACACAGGTCCTACAGGTGACACAGGTCCAATAGGTGACACAGGTCCAATAGGTGACACAGGTCCAATAGGTGACACAGGTCCTACAGGCGCTGTTGCTATAGGTCCAATAGGTCACACAGGTCCTACAGGCGCTGTTGCTATAGGTCCAATAGGTCACACAGGTCCTACTGGTGATAGTTATTGGCAAGTTATGTCATCTTCAACTGGAATATATTATAATGGTGGAAATGTCGGAATAGGAAAAACTACTGCTTCGGCTAGATTAGATGTTTCAGGGAATGTCATATTTAGTGGCAATTTAGATATATCTGGAAATGTAAATGCTACATCATATAATACTACATCAGATTACAGAATTAAAGAAAATGTCAAGCAATTAGATGAAAAATTTATAATAGATAAATTAAATCCAGTAACATATTTAAATAATAATTTGGGAAAACAAGATATAGGTTTAATAGCTCACGAACTTCAAGATATTTATCCAGAACTAGTAAATGGAGAGAAAGACGGCAATCAGTTACAAAGTGTAAATTATACAGGATTAATCCCAATATTAATTAAAGAAATCCAAGATTTAAAAAAATCAATGAAATCTATAAAAGAGGAATTAAATGAACTTAAAAATAAAATTGATTTACATTTATAAATAATACATATTTGTAAAATTATTATTTACAATGAAGCCAACGTTATATCCAGTTTTATCTTCTATAAATTTTCATCCTCGCGATGATAACATTGAATTTTATGAAGAAGACCACAAATATATTATTCTTTCTGAACCGGATGTAAAATACACGTCTGTTACAACATGGAATCATTCACATTTTCCAAAATTTGATGCTGATAGTATTATTAATAACATGATAAAAAGCAAAGGATGGAAAGAAGGACATAAGTATTGGGGTCTAACCCCTGAGCAAATTAAGGGTCAATGGAACAATAATAGAGATGCGGTTGCTGGAGCAGGTACAGACCTTCACTATGAAATTGAATGTTTTAATAATAATAAAAGACTTTCTCGTGGTTATACCAACAAGGATCTGTATGAAATCTATTGGTGTGACAACAAATTTATACATGATTCTAAGTCAATTGAGTGGCAGTATTTTATTAATTTTGTCAAAGATAATTCTCACCTTAAACCATTTAGAACTGAATGGACTGTTTATCATGATGACCTCAAAATTTCTGGTTCAATTGATATGATTTACGAAAACCCAGACGGAACTCTTTCAATTTATGACTGGAAGCGTGCGAAACTTATTACAAGAATTAATAATTTCAATAGATTCGCAATCCCGCCGCAAATTTGCCATCTACCTGATTCCAATTTCTGGCATTATGCACTACAATTAAACACGTATAAAGCTATTATCGAACAAAAATATGGTAAAATTGTTAAAGATTTGTTCTTAGTTAGATTACACCCTGATGCTGAAGAAAAAAACTATGAATTAATTAAACTTCCTGATTTATCTACAGAAATTAACGATTTATTCAATGAGAGGAAAAAACAACTTCTTAATTAAACAATTTAAAACTATATTATATAAAAATAATATGGATACAGAATCTATTTTTTTTACATTATTTGTTATTTGGTATTTTAGTAGGTATCTACCAAAAGATGTTATCAATACTTTATATAGATTACATAATCAAGCTAGTGATTTTTTAAATATCTACAATAGTCTTTTATATCCCTTGTATTTCTCACTTGATGAAGAAGAATTTGTTCAAGAAGAAACTAATGTGAAACCAAAACCTGAAGTAAAATATGAAGATAAATTTTTAGAAGATATCCGTAAAATGAATAAAGAATTTGAATTTAACGAAGAAGAAACGTTTGAAGAGGAACAAAAATTAGTTGAGATTATAAAAAAAAATTCTCATGATAGAGATAATGAAATTAGTAAAATTGATGATAAAATGAGACACATTGAAATGAACCTAATAAAATATGAAGAAATGGATGATTATTATATTTGTGGAGATGGAGATGGAGATGGAGATGGAGATGATAATAATTTATGTGAAACAAAAGAAGAGAGAATTAAAACACTTATTAAACAACAAATGGAACTTAATAATGAAAAAAACCACTTTGAAGAACTATATTCATCTCTAGAATATCAACCAGAAAAATTAAAAAAAGATGCCAGAAATTTTATCATTAATAAACGCTTAGATAAGTTAGAAAATTGTTATGTTATTGAATTTACACCATTAGGTAATGTTTTAATGAAATATGATAAAAATAAAGAGTCATTTAAATTTTATAGTGATAACATCATTCCTTATAGATATTTAGAAGTTGTTGGAAGAAAATTTGTTAAGCAATTTAATTGTAGACCTATTTTTGTAGATATGGAAGAAGAATTAAAAATATCTGAAGAAAAATGGGAAAAAGAGCGAAAGGAAAAGGAACAAAAAGAAGAAGAAGAGAAAAGAAGAAAAGAAGAAGCTATTAAAAATCAAACACCTATTGAAGAAAAAAGGAAAAATGTGTTTGCCAAATTTAAAAGTTACAACAAAGAATCTGGTTCTGGTCATGTGGTGACAGTTGCGCCACCTAAAAATAGTATTCCAAATAAAAAAATCACTCAATCTCAAGAAAATGAAAAAATATTATTAAAACAAAAAGCTAATAGATATACATATGAAGGAAAAATGGCCAATTTTAGTTTTATTAAAAAAATCGACAGAAAAATGGTTGATAAAAAATTTGGAATGTCATTTGCTGATTTTAAGAAAAGTATTCTTAAAAAATAAATCTAAATATTTTAACAAATTTTATATTTTATATTTTATTGTAAGTAATAAAATATAAATTAAACTTCTTATTATAATATAAGTATGAATAAACAAACCAAACGCATTAGAAGAAATAAAAAAAATAAAACTCGTAAATATTATGGCGGTGCTGTTGAAGTAACTGAAAAAAGTAAAGGCGTTTTTGATGTAATTGGAGATAAATTATCTGGTTATTCTGGTAAAGCATTAGATTATGTTAAAAATAAAAGTTTAAGATTAGTTGGATTACAACCTATTAAAGAGCCAGAAGCTGAACAAATTACTACTACACAAGATGTTGATGAAAAAATTAATGAAATTGGTGATTCTGCTTCTGGAATTGTTTCTGATGTTAAAAATGTTTTTGACAAAGGTTCTGCTGCTGTTATTGGAAATATTAATGATGTATTAGAAAGTCCCGAGGTTGGCGAATCTTTGAATGAAACTGCTGCAGAAACGGCTGAAATTAGTGAAAAATTATTGGAAAATTTTAATGAAAAATTCAGTACACCTAAAATGAAAGAAGAGACGAAAGAAGCATTAGATAATGCCGCTGAATATGCTGATATTGCTGTAGAAGCAATGGATGAACCTATAAATAAGGCAGTTGACCAATTAAATGAAGCCGGAACAAAAGCTCTTTCTGGTGTTGTTTCTGGGTTAATTAAAGTAGGAACAGATGCTCTCGCCGCGGTTCCTGGCGCTGGTGCCATTATTGAACTGGGTAAAATGGCAAATGACGCAACGGCTGCTGCTGGAGATGTAGTAGAGGCTACTTCTGATGCAACGTCTACAATATCCAAAGTTGTTGAAGAAACAAGTAAAAATATTGATGAAGGTCTTGATAAATTACATCAAGAAAAAGAGGATTTAACCCCTGATACACCTTTAAATACTGATATAAATTTAAAGCAATTAAATAAAGAGGGAAGTAGTATTTCTAATAGAGTTGATAAATCTATTAACCAATTTGAAAAACCTGTTAGCAGTGCTCCTGTTTTAACAGGCGGTAAAAAAACTAGACGTAAATTTTTTAACCGTAAAGGTAAAACCAAGAGAGTTAGATTTTCTATTTAGACAACGCCACCTTCGGTTAAGCTTTTCCTTTCCAATGCTTAAAACCATTACTTCTATAAATATCAAACGAACTTTCTAGATGATTGAACGCAATTTTATAACCTTCTTTTTCTAATTCAGACATGTCATTTAAATATTCAAAAATTTCTCTCTTCTTTTCATCGGGATATGTTTTTACAATATCCGGAATTGGCAAATTTAGCGAATCAAAGTTTACTTCTGACATTATTATAATAGTTATGATTTACAATTATTAAATAATTTTAAATCAATTTTAAAATTATATAGTTTATTTTTAATTTAAAGAAATTATATTCTTTAAGTAGGAGTTTCAATTTATTATTTAAAAATGTAAAAAAATGTTGGGAAAGTTTTTTTGAATTTTCAATTTTGGACATTTATTTTTGTCCATTTTTGAAAATCTTGAATATTTTATGGAAAAAATACAATTTTGTGACCATAATTTAAAATTATCGTCTCGTCACCAAAAAAATAATTATAAAAATGTTAGCATAAAATTTTATTATTTTTGCGTAAAAAAGCTTAAACTAATTTTCCGTTGTTAATATATGACAACAAATGACAACGGGTTTTTAGCAAAAACTAGCCACAATTTTTTCTGTGAAATTTGTGATTACGGAACGTATAAAAAATTTAATTTTGACATTCATCGTGAAAGCAAAAAACATCAAAACAACGTTTTGACAACGAATAACAACAAACTAGCAGCTAAAACTAGCGGGAAAAAATATGAGTGTGAAATTTGTGAAAAAGGCTTTAATGATAGAGCTGGTTTATGGAGACATAATAAAAAATGTAATGAACTACAAAATTCAAATAAATCACCAGAAATTTCTCAAGAACTTATTTTAACTATTATTAAACAAAATAGTGAACTACAACAAACCGTTATAGAACAAAGTAAAACTATAAACGAAATGTCTAAAAATATACAAACCACAAATAATAATAATAATAATAATAATAATAATAATACTAATTCACATAATAAAACATTTAATCTTCAATTCTTTTTAAACGAAACATGTAAAAATGCCATGAATATTACCGACTTTGTCGACTCTATTAAACTTCAATTGTCCGATTTAATTAAAGTTGGAGAAATTGGTTATGTTGAAGGACTATCTAGTATTATTACTAAAAACCTTAATGCATTAGATGTTACTCAAAGACCAGTTCATTGTACAGATAAGAAGAGAGAAGTACTTTATGTAAAAGATGAAAATAAATGGGAAAAAGAAGATGAAGATAAAAATAAAATTAGAAAAGTAATTAAAAAGGTGATGATCAAGAATCAAAGATTACTACCAGAATATAAAGAAAAATATCCTGATTATAATAAAGCTTCCTCAAAAGTTTCAGATCAATACAATACAATTATTATCGAATCTATGGGAGGCAGAGGTGATAACGATTATGAAAAGGAAAATAAAATAATTAAAAATATAACAAAGGTAACAACAATTGATTAACCATTATAAGTAGAAAAACAAATTAATTTATTACCTAAATTGGTATCAAATCTAATATCACTGGCATTAAACATTTTGGTTATACTAGTGTCGACAGAATAACCATTCATAACCAAATATGAAATTAAATCAGGTACTTCATCGACAATCATTAAATCTTCGCCACAACGAAGTGAACCATGTCCCATATTACATCCTCCAAGTGTCATCAATGCGTAACCACACTGTTTCAAAGGACTACACGATCCATGAGTTTTAAATTCACTTAAAGGTGGAAAATTTGTAAACCTAACAAGGTCGGCTAATGGTCCGTCAGGCATAAGATTTACAACTACAATATTTTTATAGCATTTGTTATAGGTATCTAAATAAGGTTGACTAAAAAGAGCAAATGTTTTTGCTACACACGGTTTTTCAGGCGGGGTTCCACGAACAAGATTTGTTGGGATATTTCTAGATCCTTTTTTGTCCTGTAATCCATTTATGAAATTATACATTAATAATGTAGTAGAAAAAAACTTTTTATTAAGTTTTTATATTTTTTCTGTTTTTATATTTTTTCTGTTTTTATATTTTTTCTGTTTTTATATTTTTTCTGTTTTTATATTTTTTCTGTTTTTATATTTTTTCTGTTTTTATATTTTTTTGTTTTTATTTTAAATTTTAGTTATTTTCACAAAGCTTGCAACTATTTTTAATTCTGGTAATAGTTCTATTTGACTTCTTCGATATGTCTGTCATACTTAACTGACTAGACCTAATAGATGACTAGAACTAATAGAGCCGTTCGTAAGCATAATCGTCAATGCAACAAGGACTACAACAATCTTTCTCGGCGTCATCAAGAATATGACTAAATGTTGAATCATCGCGCATTGTAAGAGAGCTATTACGAATTATTCTCTCTATTTTTTCTATTCTGGCTTCACAATCATCGCCTTGGCGAGTCGTGGGCCAAATACTCTCACTTTTATCTGGGCAACCACGACTACCGTCACCGTGTCCCAACATTGACAAATGGTATGTCAGTATTCCAGCTTGTGTCTTTTGGTTAAACATACCACCTACAAGTTGATAAAGGAACTCGTCAACTCTTTTACTGGTTTTAGTAAGTTCTGCTATCTGGTTTTGCTGATTTTCAAGCATAATTCTCTGTTCTCCAATCATAATTCTCTGTTCTTCAAGCATAATTCTCTGTTCTTCAACTAAATTTTCTAAGTGACGCCCATTTTCAACGACTTGATGAATATTCATCATAGTGCGTTGAATTGGGTTTTTGTTCTTCAGACAAATCCAATACTCATTAGGAGTAATTTGAAGTCTGTATGGTACATTAAAACAGATAGAATTCCATAAGGTAATAGAATTCCAACTGGCGTCCCTACCAATAGAATTCCAACTGCCATCACTATTATAACAACCATCGCCCTCGACGATAATAGGGTCACTGAAGTGAACAAATGCTGACATTACGCGGTCGTCAACGCTCTCACTAAATCCAGGTTTCTTATTAATTTGCGTGAAATCAACACGACAAACTGTTCCAATACTATGTGCCGACATAATCTCTTTGATTGAATCCTCGGTATGGATTGTAGACATACGAGGAATATAGATACTGGCATAAGTGTTCATTTTGATAAGATAATACTTCTGATATAAATCTGTTTATACCTTTTATTTATTACGAGAAAAGCATTTCAATTTTTTTTAATAAATATAATTAAATTAAATTAATATCTACAAAATATAACACTATTTCACGTTACATTTTATTATTTTGTATTTTATTTTGTAAAATGTGAAAAAAGTTAGACTCCCAAATGTATACCTTTCGGAAGCCTTTTCTCAAAGTGATTTTTTACACCTTTTAACATTTCAAACGCCTAATATTTCTCAATAAAAATAACTTAAAGGCAAACCAATATTGTATATTAAGTAATAATGATAATAAATGAGGTTACTTCCAATCTTTTAAAGATTGTTTAGCAGTTTTTCGTGAGACCCAAAGTCAAACAAAGCGTGACACAAATGCTACTCATTTCGTCCTTCACCAGTGAAACTGGGTTAAGTTGGGCCATCGTAAGGTGAAACTCCTTACTATTGATTTTACACTTTTTACAAATTAAGTAAAGCACTGAATAATATAATCCCAAAAATAAGTGATTACGAGGCTTATTGAAAATCGGCGTTTGAAATGTAAAAAGGTGTAATTAAATTATAAACAAGCAATAACTAATAACTAATAACTAATAACTAATAACTAATAACTAATAAAAGCAAGGAATTTTTATCTCTTTTATAAGTCTTGAACAATTCTGATTTTGTATTTTATATTGCTTTTATCAGAAATTGTTCAAGTCCTTTAAACATTTTCTGGAGTGTAATGGGAAATAATAATACGCATCTTACCAAATATTTCGCCCTCGGTTCGGTCTAGCTGCTCACTTTGTGCCTCATACTCGTCGTGGCTGAGTAGCAAGATTTTGACAAGGTCTTCCATTGTGACACCTTGTTGGATAAGCTTCTCAGTAATAAAGCCGGCAGTTGGAATAGGTTCAGACTCTTCAGGCTGAGCGTTCTCCTGATATTGGTTGTAAACCTCTTCCTCTTCAATATCCTGTTCGTCGTGCTGTTCACCTGTAAGATTGTTCATGAAGAACCGAAATCCTCTAAGATAGACCTCTTCGCGACCCTCACCATCATCATTATAATATTCTCCA
>Ga0208439_1000514_pt1 | contig 13089 bp, 7 predicted proteins | sample ColrivemetaGS703_FD_187621 | JGI IMG/M metagenome (GOLD analysis project Ga0208439, IMG submission 187621) | Estuarine microbial communities from the Columbia River estuary - Freshwater metaG S.703 (SPAdes) (version 2) | ecosystem: Environmental > Aquatic > Marine > Intertidal zone > Estuary ...
ATCTTTTTTACCGCACCTCGTTGCCTTGGTCCTTTTTGTGGTATTGCCATCTATCTACTTTTCGCCACTTTTTGATGGTTACGCACTCAAGCAAAGCGATATCCGTCAATTCCAAGGAATGTCCAAAGAAATTTTCGATTACAAACTCAGCCACAACAACGAGCAACCTTATTGGACCAACGCCATGTTCTCAGGTATGCCGGCCTATCAAATTTCCGTGGAGCAGAATGCCAATTGGCTCACCAAAGTAGACCAACTCATCAAATTGGGCTTGCCGCGCCCTGTTGGAATCTTGTTCATCTCGATGCTCGGGTTTTACATTTTAGGGCTTTGTTTGCGCATTAATCCGTGGTTGGCCATGATTGGCGCCATTGGCTACGGATTCTCCACGATCAATATTTTATATCTCGGAGCGGGCCATATGTCAAAAGTCAATTCAATTGCCTACATGGCGCCAGCGCTAGGAGGGTTGCTTCTTGCTTTTAGAGGCCGCTGGTTATTAGGTTCTGCTGTTTTTGCCTTGTTTTTAGGTCTCAATATTACGGCCAATCACCTCCAAATGACCTATTACTTGGCCTTTATTTTAGGCGCTGTGGCAGTGGCAGAAGTGCTCCGTTTGCTCTTGGCAAAGGAATGGAAGCCCCTCGGTTTTTCAATTGCAGGTTTGGCAGTAGCGAGTGTATTGGCGCTACTCGCCAATGCTGGCTTGCTCTTTAGCACTCAGGAATACAGCAAATTCACCACGCGCGGAACCTCCGAACTCACCATTAAGCCTAAAGATGGCGGCTCTCAGGCCAAAGAAGGGCTCAACAAAGATTACATTTTGGAATACAATTATGGCAAACGCGAATTGCTCTCGATCTATGCACCAAATGCAAAAGGAGGCAAAGGCGACCTCATAGCCAATGACCCAGATGCTATGGTCGATACAGATCCAACCTATGCCGAACAAGTAGGTCAAATGAACCATTATTGGGGAGGCCAGCGCATGAGCGGTGGGGCCTTCTATTTTGGAGTCGTGATGCTTGTATTTTTCTTATTAGGTCTTGTTTTTGTCAAAGACGTATTGCGCTGGCCATTTATCGCGTTGAGCGTTTTAGTCTTGTATTTGGCGTCCAACCAAATGAACGCGTTCAATGATTTTTTTATCCATCAATTCCCGATGTACAACAAATTCCGCGATTCCAAAATGCTTTTGGTCTTATGGCAAATCATGGTACCCACTATGGGCTTGCTCTTTTTAGACAAACTTGTCAAAATTGAAGGCTTATGGGGTCAAAAGAAATATTGGTATGGTGTCATGGGAGGTCTGCTTCTCATTGCTGTCATGCTCGTGGCCAGCCCTAGCTTGTCGGGTAGCTTCATGACCACAGATGAAGTCAAGCAATTTGCCGAAGCCTCCAAACAAGCCAAAGATGCGAGTCAGACTGCATTTTACCAAGGCATGAGACAGGCTTTGGTCGATGCACGTATCGCCATTTACAAGGCAGACATGCAGCGTTCGTTGTTCTTGGTGATTTTAGCCTTGGGCGTGGTGGTGCTCTTCTTGCGCACCAAACTGAACCGCATGGCAATTGTTGCCATAACTGGTATCTTGGTATTGGCCGATCAGATGAGCGTGGCCAAGCGCTACCTCAACAACGACGATAGCACAGGTACCTATCAGTCTTATCAAACCCTCGACGAAGCAAGTGTTCCTTATGCGGTTTCACCTGCCGACATGAGCATCTTAAAGCAAGAAAAGCCAAATGCTGCGCTTGCACAAAAATTGACCACGGCCTACGCAGATTTTGATTACTACAAGAACCTCACGGATCAAAACACACTCAACGCTTATGCCGCGTTTGGTGCGCTCAATTTATCGAGCAACTACCGCGTGCTCAACGTAAATGGTACTATGGCCGAGACCAACACCAGTTTCTTCCACAAAAGTTTAGGGGGGTATCACGGTGCCAAACTCAAACGCTACCAAGAATTCGTTGATTTTCATTTCCCAGCAGCAGCGCAAGCACTCAGTACGGCGGTGAATACGGCCAAAAATGCGAAGTTCAGAACGCTCGCTTTACCTGTAGACATGAGTCAAGAACAAGCGCAGCAAATTTTCGATACTATCAGTGTGAACAGTATTGCTCTTGGTGCTGAAGCTGAGTACTTAAATATGCTCAATACGAAATACATCATTCTCAAGCCCGAGCAGCCCGCTCTATTGAATACCAATGCCAATGGGCCTGCTTGGTTTGTTTCAGACGTCAAAATGGTGAAAGACGCCAATCAAGAGATTTTAGCTTCTGGTTCAAAAGCACTTTTGGATAGCAAAAAACAAGCGGTTGTGCATCGTGAATTCAAGGCGCAGCTCAATGGCTTAGGTCAAGATTCAAATGCGACAATCAAACTGTTGAACTACGACCCTTCTGAATTGCGTTATGGCTCCAACTCAAAAGCAAAGCAATTGGCAGTGTTCAGTGAAATCTACTATCCAGCGGGTTGGAACTGCTACATCGATGGCAGAAAACCCGTACCAACCATTAGGGCAAATTATTTACTCAGAGCGGTTGTGGTGCCTGCTGGTAAGCATGAAATTGTTTGGAAGTTTGAACCAATCAGTGTGCAATCTGGCAATACCATGGCAACCCTTGGTTCTGGTTTATTGCTCCTCGGATTCTTGATTTCGCTTTGGTTTACTTATAAGCGCGCAGTTCGTCAAGCGCCCGAACCCCAAAACTAGTATTGTGCCAGGCACGCTTGAGTTGCTTGTTGTCAAATAGTAAATAACTCGGAAACACACCTTCTGCTGCTAGCATCCAGCGCGTGGCGTCAATTCCACTTTGGATACCAATGCGTCGGTCTAGGTTTTTTCTAAAAATGCGCACAGATTCAGGGTCATCTGAAATAAAATAATAAACAATCTGCAACTTTTTGTTTTGCAGCGCTAAGCGATTCATTTCTGAAGTTGTTTGTGCACAATAAGGGCAACCGGGCAACACGACTACCGCGAGTGTCGTTTTGGAAGGAAGCTTTTCAGGCAGTATTTTGGGAATATAGGCTGTATTGTAAATGTCGGGCTGATAGATGGGGTAAAAGAAAAAATACAGGCCAAAAGGCAAACTGCAAACGACAGTTAAAACAAGGATTTTGAGCCACCATCTGAAAACTACCTTTACCCATATTCGGAATAAAAGCAAGCCAAGTAGCAAGCAAATGACATACGGGAGATACTTGGCAAGTGTCCAGCTGAAGCCTAAATTGAGTAAGAAGTCTTCAAAAAAATTAGTCATGTCAGTTTAAGCACAATGTGTTTCTAAAAGCTGGTGCATTTTTTTGGCGAGTTCTGCCCTTGAATAAGGAAGCAATGTTTCTTTTCTGTTCGGTTTTGTGTCACACAGCGCCATCACTTTTGACCAAGGAACTGCCGTTTCGAACGGAACCATCAAAGTTCCTTCTTGTTCGTTTAAAATCGCAGCAGCATCGCCGTCTGCTGGGCCAATGGCCAAAATGGGTTGTTCACTCGCGAGATATTCGAAAACTTTTCCTGTGACGATTCCTTTTTGACTTTTGACATTGTTGAGTGGCAAAAGCAATAAGCTACAAGATGCCAGTTCCTCAATCACTTTTTCATGCGGAACAAAAGTTTCGAAATGGGTGTAGGATGTCAAGTGAAAGCGCTCTAAATCATGGAGCACACTGGCATCTAAAGCGCCAATCAGGCGAATGCGCAGCTGTTTTGCAACGTTTGGATTTTGCTCAACAAAAGCCGCAAGGCTTTCCCAGAGTGCACTGGGGTTGCGGTCTTTGTTGATCGAACCGGTGTGTAGGATCGTAAAGTGAGGATCAGGTTGTTTGACAAAACTTTGAAAATCAGAAGGTGCAAAACCATTTGAAATCAGGTGGACTGTTCTTTGGGCCAGCTTTTCCATCTGTGTTTGCATGTCCCGACTCACGACCACAAGTTCATCCGCTTCTTGGAAAATACTTTGCTCAAGGCGTTTGTGTAAGCCAAGGCCCCATTTGGTGAGTGGGAGCTGTTCAAACCAATCGATTTGGGTCCAGGGATCCCGAAAATCGGCAATCCAAGGGAGTTTGGTTTGGCGTTTAAGACCACGTGCAATAAGATGCAGTGAATGTGGTGGCCCTGTTGAAATGATTGCAGCTACTGGGTTTTCTTGGAGGTATTTTTTAAGGAAGCGCACAGAAGGGCCAATCCAGGCCATTTTGGCATCTGGGATGAACACATTGGCCCGCAACCACATAGCGCCTTTTTGTAGCCAGGAGGTTTTGGATTTCGAATTTTCTTGTAAAAAACCGGTATGAAGCTGTTTGCCTTTTTTGCCAATTAGGCTTTTGTAGGCACTGGTGGGTTCCCAAATTTTGCGTTGGAGTACAGTAGTTTTGGGCCCAACGAGCGCACTGAGTTTTGGATCTTGAACGGGTGCTTCGGGATTGAGGGGCGTATAAATAATGGGTTCCCATCCTAATTCTTCCAGATACCTGCTAAAATGCAGCCAGCGTTGAACGCCAGTGCCGCCACTGGGAGGCCAGTAGTAGGTCAGGATGAGGATTTTTTTATTCGCCACTCAGTTTATTTTGTAGTGCTTGGAGCGCTGCATCAAGGCCAGCTGGGTTTTTGCCACCTGCCGTTGCAAAGGCAGCTTGCCCGCCACCACCACCCTGAATGAGCGGCGAAACTTCGCGGATCCATTGTGCGGCATTCCAGTTTTTTTGAGCGGCAAGTGCTTCGTCGATAATGACGGTGAGCCCGCATTTGTCTGCGTCTTTGTGTGCGAGAACACCCACAAAAGGTGCAAATTCTTGGCGCAATTGAAAGAGGATGTCTTTGGCGCTTGCGGCGTCAGTTTGGATCTCTTTGAACAAGAAGTGCAGGCCGTCCTGAGCTTGAACATCATTTTTGAGTTCGTTCTTGAGGGCTTGCGCTTGCAGTTTGGCAAACTTTTCAATCTCCTTGCCCAGCGCAGTATTTTTTTGCTGCAACTCTTCAATGGCCTTAACGATATCGGCTGGCTTTTTGAGCAAGGCTTCTATTTGTTCAAGTTGGGCTGCTTTGTCTTTGTAGTAAGACATAGCGGCGTCTCCGGTAATGGCTTCGATGCGGCGTATTCCCGCTGCAACCGCGCTTTCTGCGACCAATTTGAACACGCCAATTTGATTGGTGTTGGCGACGTGAATGCCACCACAAAGTTCGATAGAAGGGCCAAATTCAATGACGCGAACGGTGTCGCCGTATTTTTCACCGAATAAAGCCATGGCCCCTTTTTGCTTGGCGCTTTCGATGTCGAGGGCGCGGTTTTCTACAAGTGCTTGTGCTTCTTGAATGGCGCTGTTCACCATGTTTTCAATGGCTAGGAGCTGCTCGTCGGTCACTTTAGAAAAATGCGAGAAGTCAAAGCGCAGGCCTTTGTCTGAAACCAAAGAGCCCTTTTGCTCAACATGCGTACCTAAAATGCTGCGCAAGGCGTGATGGAGTAGGTGCGTGGCGCTGTGGTTTTTGGCCGTTTGTTGTTGCTTGACTAGATCGATGCGGGCTTCAAAAGTGGCGTCGAGTTGGCTAGGTAATTCGGTGCTGAGGTGCACAATCAGGTTGTTCTCCTTTTTGGTATCAAAAATGTGGATGCTTTCGCTGCCATTTTGCAAGACGCCGCTGTCGCCAATTTGGCCGCCGCCTTCTGCGTAGAAAGGTGTTTGGTCCAGCACTAGTTGGTAAAATGCTTTTCCTTTTTGACTTACTTTTCTGTATTTGATGAGCTTGACGCTTGCCGTTTTGTCATCGTAACCAATGAATTGGGTTGTGACATCAGGGTTGACTTGTTGCCAGTCATCGGTTTCAATGCTGGTGGCTGCGCGCGAGCGGTCTTTTTGTATTTGGAGTTCTTGCTGAAAACCTGCTTCATCTACCTCGAGTTCGTTTTCACGGGCAATGAGCGAGGTGAGGTCTAGCGGAAAGCCGTAGGTGTCGTAGAGTTCAAATACAGCTTTACCATCGAGTTGCTTGGCGCCTTGTGCTTTGACACTCACAATGAGGTCGTCTATGCGCTTGATGCCGAGTTCTAAGGTTCTGAAAAAGCTGAGTTCTTCTTCTTTGATCACTTTAAAAATGAGCTCTTTTTGACTGATGAGTTCAGTGTAAGGGTTGCCCATGAGGTTGGTGAGTACCATGGCGAGGTCGCAGAGAAAAGGTTCTTTGAGCCCCAGGGTTTGGTAACCATAGCGAACTGCTCGGCGTAAAATGCGGCGAATGACATAACCTGCGCCGTTGTTGGCAGGTAATTGGCCGTCGGCAATAGAGAAGGCAATGGTGCGCACATGGTCGGCAATGACGCGCAGTGCAATATCGGTAGTTTCTGCTTGTTTGTAAGGCACACCGCAAACCTGAACCATGTGCTGGATGAGTGTCTGAAATAAGTCGGTGTCGTAGTTGGATTGTTTGCCTTGAAGTGCCATTGCCAAACGCTCGAGGCCCATACCGGTGTCGACATGCTTCGAAGGGAGCGGCTCTAGGCTGCCATCTGCCTTGCGGTTGAACTCCATGAAAACGTTGTTCCAGATTTCAATGACTTGCGGGTGATCTGCATTGACCCAATTGCGGCCATCGCCTTGTGCGCGCTCTTCGGGGCTGCGCAAGTCGACGTGGATTTCGGTGCAAGGGCCACAAGGGCCGGTGTCGCCCATTTCCCAGAAATTGTCTTTTTTTGATGCGAGAATGATGCGGTCTTCGGCTATGTATTTTTTCCAGATGTTGAAGCTCTCGGTATCTTGAGCCACGCCGTCTTTGGCATCGCCTTCAAAAACCGTGACGTAGAGTTGGTCTATAGGAATTTTGTAAACCGTAGTGAGCAATTCCCAAGCCCAGCCAATGGCTTCTTCTTTGAAATAATCACCAAAAGACCAATTGCCCAACATTTCGAACATGGTGTGGTGGTAGGTATCTACGCCCACTTCTTCGAGGTCGTTGTGTTTACCAGAAACGCGCAAGCACTTTTGGGAGTTGGCCACACGGCGGTTGGCAGGCACTTGATAACCCAAGAAAAAATCCTTGAATTGGTTCATGCCGGCGTTGGTGAACATCAGGGTAGGATCGTTCTTGACCACCATCGGGGCAGAAGGAACGATTTGGTGTCCTTTACTTTCAAAAAAGTCGAAAAATTGTTGGCGTATAGCTGAAACGGTCATGTGTATTTACTGAAGCTACAAATTTAGAAAAATGCGCCGAGCTTCGCGTATCTTTGTACAAATACAAGTCAAATGGAATTCATTTCACCAGAATTACAACAATATGTCACCGAGCATAGCTCAGCCGTTTCTCCTTTGCTCAGCCAAATTGATCGCGAAACGCATTTAGAAGTCTTGCAGCCGCGCATGCTCAGCGGTCATTTTCAAGGGCGCGTGCTCAGCATGCTTGCTCAACTGCTGAAACCTACATCAATATTAGAAATCGGCACCTACACCGGCTATTCGGCCCTGTGCCTAGCAGAAGGCCTATCGCCCGATGGCAAACTCATCACAATCGACGTCAATGAAGAACTCGCGCCAAGAGTGCGCAGCTATTTTGAAGCTTCAGCATATGCTCAACAAATTGATTATCGAATTGGGAATGCCGCTCAGCTCATCCCTACACTTCAGTACACTTTCGACCTCATCTTCATCGATGCCGACAAACAACAATATCCCCTTTATTACGAACAAGCACTCGAGAAACTCAAACCAGGCGGGTTTATCTTAATAGACAACGTGCTGTGGTCCGGAAAGGTGCTCGACACTCAACACCAAGATAAAGACAGCGTGCTCCTGCGCGAGCTCAACTTAAAAATTAGCCAGGATGTACGTGTAGAAAAAGTATTATTGCCCATCCGCGATGGTTTGTATTTGATCCGCAAAAAATGAAACGCGAATTGCGCCTCACTGCCGATGGCTCGCCCACTTTGTATGTGCCAGAACTAGATGAAACCTATCATTCAATGCACGGTAGTGTCCAAGAAGCACGGCATGTCTTTATTGAAAATGGTTTGCGTTTTGTCGCAACAGAATCCAAACAAGTGAACATTCTCGAAGTGGGGTTCGGAACGGGCTTGAATGCGCTACTCACCGCTCAATATGCTACAGAAAACGCCATTCGCGTCAATTATGTTGGTTTGGAGGCTTATCCTGTGGAAGAAGCCATTTGGAAAGAGATCAACTATCATACGGATGCTGAAGCAAGATCTTTGTATACTAAAATAATGGCGCATCCGTTTGGAGAAACGATTTCAATAGAGCTCAATTTTTCTTTATTCAAAGAAGCAAAACTCATTCAGGATTGGGTTGCTAACGGAACATTTGACCTCATTTATTACGACGCCTTTGGCCCAAGGGCACAAGCCGAAATGTGGGAACTTCCTATTTTCGAAAAACTCTATTCGTTGCTCAACGTTGGTGGTGCACTTGTGACTTATTGTGCACAAGGCCAATTTAAAAGACACCTGAAAAGTCTTGGTATGAGGGTAGAAAGCTTACCTGGTCCTCCAGGAAAACGCGAAATGACCCGCGGTACAAAAATTTAACAAATATTTTACATTCAAAAGTTTGCAGATCCGAATTGCTGCCGTAAATTTGTACCAGAATTACAGTTCATAGTTGTAGTTTTAGTTTTATAGTTTTAGCATGGTTTAGCAGAAAGAGGAACAAATAGCGTTTGTTCCTCTTTTTGTTTTTTAGGGGTTTTATGACTCTCCCAACAGCATCCTCACCTCATTCAACATCAATGCTGTAGCACCCCAGACTACTTTATTATTGAGCAAAAAGCAGGGGTGGGCTTCTAGAATTTGCCCGCCTGGGATTTCAATATCTTTTAAGGTGAGGCTTGAATCGTTCAATAAATCTTTGAGTGCGACTTCTTCAATGTTTTTTACTTCGCGTGGGTCGGGTTGGAGGAGTGGGGCTTCGTCGTGGAGAAAAACAAAAGGGCTGACTTCAAAACCTGAAACCGGGATCCAAACGTTAGAAAGGGTGCCAATATGTTGCCCTTGATCTGTTGGAATGCCAATTTCTTCTAGTGATTCTCTGCGGGCGGTGTGTTCTAGATGCGGATCTGTTGGGTCGGGTTTGCCGCCGGGGAAGGCCATTTGGCCGCTGTGTTGACCGTTGTAAGTGCTGCGCTCGATTAAAATGAAATACCACGCTGCATTTTTGAGATACAAATGAATGGCTACTGCTGCGGGGCGTCTTTGTTTTTCGGCGTGGCTTTTTTCAAATTGCTGGCGGTAACGCTTATAAGGCGCGTGGGCGGCTTCGCCAGGAAGTTCTTTTTCAAAGCAACTGAGCAACCAATCTCTTTCCATATTGCAAAATTGAGAAATCTTGCGCACTTGTGTGAAAATTCATAATTTTTTAATTGAATGTTAAAAAAGAGGGGGTTATGTTGAAAAAACGCAATAAAATTTTGTTTGCCCCCCTAAAAATTAGATACCTTTGTCAAAAATTTATGAAAATGGCAACTAAAAGACTAAGAGCATACCAAGACGTATTGCACCGCGAACCAAAGCACATTGACTACAATGGCAAACTTTCGGATCTTTTCGGTCAAAATGTATTTCACCAAGACATCATGCGTGAATACCTTCCTTCTGACACCTATAAGTTCATGACGGAAGCTATTCAAAATGGAACGCGCCTCGATCGTAAATATGCAGATCAGGTAGCGAGCGCCATGAAAGATTGGGCTATTTCTAAAGGAGCCACACACTATACCCACTGGTTTCAGCCACTCACCGGCACTACCGCTGAAAAACACGATGCTTTCCTGAAGCCAATTGGCCCGGGTAAAGCTATTGAGCGCTTCGACGGCGACATGCTCGTGCAGCAAGAACCAGATGCTTCTTCGTTTCCGAACGGTGGTATCCGCAATACATTTGAGGCACGCGGCTACACCGCCTGGGACCCATCTTCACCAGCTTTTGTTATCGGTAAAACACTTTGCATACCTACCATCTTCATTTCCTATACAGGTGAGTCTTTAGACTACAAAATGCCATTGCTCAAAGCGCTACATGCAGTTGATCAAGCCGCGGTAGAAGTTTGTCAGTATTTCGATAAAAACGTTACTAAGGTTAATGCTACATTAGGTTGGGAACAAGAATACTTCTTAATTGACTCCGCGTTGTTCAACGCGCGCCCAGACCTTATGCTCACAGGTCGTGCGCTCTTCGGTCACGCTCCTGCAAAAGGCCAGCAATTAGAAGACCACTATTTTGGTTCTATTCCCGAGCGCGTTAACGCATTTATGCGCGAATTCGAAGTCGAGTCTTTATTGTTGGGTATTCCTGTAACGACGCGTCACAACGAAGTAGCGCCAAACCAATTTGAGTGTGCACCCATCTTTGAAGAGTGTAACTTGGCCAATGACCACAACTTATTGCTCATGGACCTCATGGAGAAAATTGCGCGCAAGCACAACTTCCGCGTGCTCTTGCACGAGAAGCCATTTGCAGGCGTGAACGGTTCGGGTAAGCACAATAACTGGTCTCTGAGTACCAACACAGGCGTGAATCTTTTGGCGCCGGGCAAAAACCCGAAGTCGAACTTGCAGTTCTTGACTTTCTTTGTCAATACCATCATGGCCATCCATGAAAACGCAGATTTGCTCCGCGCAGCCATTGCCTCTGCAGGTAACGACCACCGTCTAGGTGCCAACGAAGCACCGCCAGCCATTATCTCTGCATTTATCGGAACGCAGTTGTCACAATTACTCGATGATTTAGAGAAGAACATCAAGGCGGGTAAAATGACGCCGCAAGATAAAACAGAGCTCAAACTCAACATTGGTAAAATTCCGCAAATCTTGCTTGATAATACCGACCGCAACCGCACCTCTCCATTTGCTTTCACCGGCAACAAATTTGAGTTCCGCGCGGTGGGTTCTTCAGCAAACTGCGGTTCTGCCATGATTGTCTTGAACACCATTATGGCCAAGCAATTGCGCATCTTCAAAGCTGCCGTAGACAAACGCATCGAAAAAGGCGAAACCAAAGATGAAGCCATCCTTAAAGAATTGCAAGTCTTGATCAAAGCGTCTAAGAAAATTCGTTTCGAAGGCAACGGTTACGGCGACGAATGGGTGAAAGAAGCAGAGAAACGCGGTCTTTCTAACCTCAAAGATACCCCACGTGCTTTGAAAGTATGGCACAACAAAGACGTGGCCAAACTCTTCTCAGAAATGGAAGTGCTCACGCCACGCGAGTTAGAAGCCAGAGCAGAAATCGAATTTGAAAATTACATCCTCAAGATTCAAATTGAGTCTCGCCTCATGGGAGACCTCGTTCAGAACAATTTCATCCCGGCTGCCGTCGAATACCAAAACAAGCTCATCCAAAACGTGCAAGGACTCATTAGCGTTCTCGGTGACAAAGCAGGAAGAGCTGCTGCCAAAGCACAAATTGAATTGCTCGAGAAAGTATCATTGCACATCAATAAAATGAAAGAAGCTTCTGACACGATGCTTGCGCAACGTAAAATTGCCAACAAAATCGAAAGTGCCGAGCAAAAAGCGTTGGCTTACTGCGATCAAGTCAAAGTTCATTTTGATGAAATCCGCTACCACGCAGATAAACTCGAACTCCTCGTCGAAGACGAACTCTGGCCACTCCCTAAATTCAGAGAGTTGCTCTTTATTCGCTAATAGGTTTAATTTGAAATAAAATAAGCCCCGTTTCTCTTGAAGCGGGGTTTTTTTATTGCTCAAGGGCGGTTCCAAGTAACTTAAGGAACTCACCAGCGGCGTAGTAATCTTTTTTGAGTTCCCAGCGGATGGTGTTTTGGCTGGTTTCTACCTGAGCAGTGCGCGCAGAAAAATCAGAAATGCCGCGGTAAATAGGGAAGAGCTCTAAAACTGCTGCAGCCCAGCCTGCGTTGTCAAGTTTGGTCAGCAAGCTCGGGTTGCCCGAACATACAACTGGTGAGCGGCTCGTTTGGCTGGCAATTTGACCATTGTGTATGTATTTTTTGGGCGTGCTGCACATAAATAACTGCTTGTCGCCTTCTTTTTTGAGCGCATAAACCGCTTCGTTAACCCGCACAAAGTTGGGCGCCCATTGCCAATCAGGGAATGCGTTTTGGCAACTGTTCAAAAATTCAGCTCTCGCTTTTTGGTTGTCAAAGGTGAGTAGTATTTCAAAGTCGAGTACCAAAGCTTGTTTGTTGTTGAGTTGCGCACCATAGTAATTGATCGAACACGCTTCAATTTCTTCTAAAAATTGCCATGAGGCTTCTAGGTTACTCAGTGAGAGCGGACAACTCAAGTGAAAACCATTGGGTTGCAACATGCGTATTTTTTGCTTGCTTTCCTTGGGCAACTCTAGTGCAAACGCGTGCTCTTCCCAAAGGAGCGCGTAGGTTTGCCCATCTAATTCGAAACGATGTCTGCGCGCCTCGAAATGTTTGGTCTCTAAACGCATTTGTTGAACGCACTGCTCAAAAAATTGTCTTTGTTTACTGCTGAGCTCATTGGGAAAGAAAAATACACCAGAAGCGACACCGTAATGTTGCCCAGTAATCCAGCCCTTTTTTTGACCTTCTCCGGGAAGGTACATGCAAGAGAATTGTTTTTTTGGGTGCGCAATGAGGTAAAAAGCAAGCGCACTATTGTAATCAAAATGAAAATCGGCAAGTGCGTCGTTGCGTTTATTTTTGAACTGAAGGGCCATGCGCTTGAGCGTTTCCTGGACGGCTACATCTCGGGATTCGAGTTGTTGTTCGAGCAACCAGCTTTGAACCACTTGTTTGGGCAGCGCTGCAAAACAGAAGGCCTGCTCTTTGAAAACGGGTATGGAGGCACTTTGTGTGGAGGCTAAATCCAGGAACGGACTGAGGGCATAACTCAGCCAGAGAATCAGGGCCAACACCAGGCTCCAAGTAAGTTCTTTGAGCAACTTCATGGTGTAAAGATAGATGAAAGATGAATTGCTTAACTTTAGGGCATGAAGTTCGTTGCTAAATTTATTTTTTGGCTGATCGGCTGGAAGATCGATCCTAATCCACCAGAGGGAATAAAAAAGTGTGTCATTGCCGTTGGGCCTCACACTTCGAATTGGGATTTTATTTTGGGTC
>Ga0208439_1000516_pt1 | contig 13035 bp, 15 predicted proteins | sample ColrivemetaGS703_FD_187621 | JGI IMG/M metagenome (GOLD analysis project Ga0208439, IMG submission 187621) | Estuarine microbial communities from the Columbia River estuary - Freshwater metaG S.703 (SPAdes) (version 2) | ecosystem: Environmental > Aquatic > Marine > Intertidal zone > Estuary ...
TTCGCTTTCAAGGGTCTTGACGAGTTGCTCGTTGCCGCTGGCCTTGGCGGCGTTGATGGCGGTCTCGAGTTCGACAAGGGCGACGGCGTTGGCTTTTTCTTTCTCGGCATCTTCAGCGGCCTTGGCTGCGATTTCGGCACGCGCCTCTTTTTCTTTTTCGAGTTGCTCCGTGGTGTTGGCGCGTTCGGCGTTTGTAGCGCCGACTCGCGTGGCGATTTCGGCCTCGATGTCGGCGACTTTTTGGGCCTGCTCTCCGGTATTGAAAAACTCGGTGTTTGCTTCGGAGAGGTTTTCTTTAAAACGATCGACGCTACCAGCGAGATTTGTGCCGATGTCTTCGGCGGCAAGTTCGGCGGCGATGGGGATGCGTTGGAGGGCGAGTTCGGCGGAGGTGGCTCCGGCCTCGGCGCTTTGTTTTAGGCTATCAGCCATGCCGGAAAACATTGGCCCCATGCCTGCAAAAGTGTCGGCGAGAGACCCGGCGACTTTTTCTTTCACATATCCGGCGACGAAATCGAAAGCCGACTTGATGACCATGAGCGTGGGGCCATCAGAGCGGAAAACATTGGCGATGATTTCGGCGACGGTATCAAAGGCGGCAGAGAAAATGTTGATGATCGAGTTGCCGGTCTGCATGACCTGGAGCTTTGCGGACTCGAAGAAAGCTTTGAAGGCGAGGCTGATTTCGCCGACCGAGATGGCATCCACGGCGCTCTGGAATCCCTTCATCGCATTCTGGCCGCCAAGGAAGGCGTCGGCGAGGTTTTGGCCGATCTTGGCGGCGTCGATACGGGAGAGGGCCGAGGTTATCGCGTCGATCGCGGGGAGGGCTTTGTCAAGAATGCCGGCGGCGAAGTCGCGGACTTTCTCGCCGATGGTTTTGAATCGGTCGCCGACGGCGTCGAAGGTCGCGTTGCGGCGGTCCATGATTTCGGCCATGGAGCCGACGGTGTCGCGGGCTTCGGAGAGTTCGCCGTCGAGATTGGTGAGGAGAGGGAGGAGTTCGGCACCGCTCTTGCCAAAGACTCCCATGGCGGCGGCGGCGCGCTGCGTGGGGTCGTCGATGGATTGGATGCCGGAGGCGAGGACTTGGAGCTGCTCGGTGGGCAGTTTGCCTTCGAGTTCTTCGACCTTTACGCCCATGGCGGCGAAGGCATTCGCGGCGGTGCCGGAGCCGTCGCGGGCGTCTTCGATGTTCTTCTGCATCTTCGCGATCGAGGAGCCGACTTTGTCCGCGCCGATGCCGGAATTGTCGAAGGCGCGCTCGAGGACGAGGAGCTTGCCTGCGGTCTCGCCAGTGGAGGCGGAGAGGTCGGAGAGGCGGCCGCCGAGGTCGAGGGCGTCGGTGAAGCCTTGGATCGTGCCGCGCACGGCGGCGAAGGCGGAATCGAGGACGGCGGTGAAGGCTTTGGCAGCGACTTGCCCCAGGCCGACGGCGGCAACGAGCTTGCCGAATCCCATGCCGCTCTGCTCGCCCATTTTCTCGCTCTTGTTTCCGGCGTCTTGGATGTCCTTGCCGATCTCTTCGACTTGCGGGGATGCGGCAGCGAGCTTGGCGTCGGCTTTGCCTACGGCCTTTTCGAAGGTCTCCATGGAGATTCGGCCTTCGGAAAGGTGCTTTTGAAGTTCTTCGACTTCTTGGTTGTAGATTTCCGTCGCGGAGCGGTTGGCTTTCGTGACGGCCTCGGCTTTTTTCTGTTCTTCCGCTAGAGCTTTTGTCTCTTGCTCGGCTTTTTTTAGTGAGGCTTCAAGTTCTTCATTGGCGCGCTTGGCTTCTTCGGTTTGCGGGGTCGCGGCTTTGAGTGCTGCCTCGGCTTTATCGATGGCGGAGGCGTAGGTTTTTTGAGAGATCGCGCCGGCATCGAGGAGCTTTTGCAGCTCATCCACGGTGTCGCTGTAAACCTCAATCGCAGTCCGATTGGATTTGGTGACGGCCTCAGCTCGGCGAGTTTGATCTTCAAGTTCTTTGAAGCTCTTTGCCGCTTCGCTGACTTCTCCGCCGAGCTTTGCGAAAATGCCTTCGGCTGTTTTGATCTCCCGCATCTTTTGCGAGATTTCTTGAAAGGACAGGGTGCCGCTATCGACCTCGCCTTGCAGCGAGACCATCTGGTCTTGGATGGTCTTGAGGGTCTTCTCGAGCCCGACATCCTTGGCTCCGAATTCTACGGATACATCGGCCATGGCGTTACGCGGCCTCCTGGAGTTTGAGTTTTCTATGTTTCAAGATGCGCTCCATTTGCTTTTTCATTTTGCCAGCGACGATTGAGAGCCCTTGGAGTTTTTCGGTTTCGCGGAGAACCTTGTCGGCATATCGGCAGGTGTTCGTCAGAACGACGGTGGGAGAAAAGATGTTGCCCGTGCGGTCTTCGACTGTTCCGAAATTGTAGTCTCCAAGATGCCGCGTGACCCATCCGGGAATATCTCGAGTCATTGATCCAGAGCCGACTTTTTTGAGCTGCTTGGCGCAAGCTGCCCAACCGGATTTTGCGATACCGGATTTGGCTTGTTGGGATTTCACATAGTCCGAAAGCGTGCTGTCTGGGACGAAGTATTTATCCACAAACTTCCAGCGCCCTATGTTTCGCGTGCCGCTGCCTGCGCTAGACATTTTGCCGTTTTGAAAAGCTCCCTTGTGGATTTGGCGTAAGGTCGCAGCGGTAGCGCCATCAAGAAAGTGCGCGGTGTCGGTGCCATAGACGGTGCCGTCTTTTTTTACAAAGAGACGGATATTTCCTGTCTTATATCTTTCGTAATTTGAGGCTACGAAAGCCGTGAGCGTAGAAAAGATGCCGTATCGTTTTTTACCGCCAAGCAAGTCGCGGGCGATGGCTGCTTTGCCTACTTTGTCGTCTTTACCGAATGGCTGAGTGCGGCGGGCAAATTCGACACACAGAAGCCGAGCATTCATGTGGACGGCGTCGGGAATAGTTTTCTCTTGGATCTCGGCGTAGTCCTTAATGATCTGCTCGAATTTAAGGTTTTCTAATTTGATTTTGGGCATCTCAGGTCAGGTTCTCGAAAGCGGCTTCTATGGCTGCGAGGGAGTCAAAATCGGTCGCTCGGTTGTTGCGGCCCCAGACTCGTTTGCGCCCGTGCGCGAAGTCGTCGGCGTGGAGGATTTGAAGGCCAGCCGCGAACGGGAGGTCTTCGAGGATTTCGCGGAAGCCCCAGCCGGTGATCTTGGCGATGCGGTAGACATAGCTCGCGAGCCAGCCGGGGCAGTTTAGTTTCCCGCCGAATCCTTGGCGCCGGGTTGGCTGGAGTAGCTGGCGAAGTATTCGTTCGTCCGCTCAAGGCAGAGGCTTTGCAGGTCGGCGATCTCTTGGGCGCTCGGAGATTGTTTTTCCATCCAGTCATCGACGGCAGCGGCGAATCGGGGGAAGTCGTTCACGACGGCGCGCACGGTGGCCTTGGGCGCGCCGTGGATGAAGCCGAAGCCGGAGGCGCGCCACATGATGTCCATGTCGGTGGTGAGGATTTTGTTGCGCTGCATCCAGGAGATTTCCAGCGCGGCGGTCGGGCGGAGTTCCCAGCGGGAGAGCTTCTGCGGGCCGCCGGTCATGGCTTGCTCGCGGAGGACTTCGTCGTCGGTGAGGAGGTCGGTGTCGGTGGTGGTGGGTTGGGTTTGTTTTTTCATGGTTTTTTGTTTCTAGAAAAGTTTGGAGAATTTGCGTCGGGTTTCTTCGTCGGCGTTCTCGGAGAGGTAGAGGATTTTTCCGTTGCGCTTGAGCTCGAGGACGCGAGGGGTGCTCTTGTGGACATCGATCCAGGTTTCTCGGTTCACGAAACCGGCGCGGATGTAATTGACCGGATGCTCGGGGTCGGACTCTTCGAGTTCGGCGTGGCCTTTGGTCATCCAAAAAATGACTTTCGAGGCGCGGAGGCCGTTCGGGCCGTTCTCTTCAAACCAGAAGGAGGATGTCTCCTTGCCGTCTTCGCGGTGGACTCGCACGCATGGCGAGGATTCTTTGTGGCGGAAGCCGAGCGTGGTGAGGGCCGCAGCGGCTTTGATGTTTTGCGTGTAGGTGTATTTTTCCATTTTATTGTCTCGTAAAAAATCGGCTCCCTATTGTGCCGGGGAGCCGGTCGGCGGGCGTGGTGGGCTAGGACAAAGCGGTGTCGTATTGCGTCATGGAAATATCCACGGAAGCGAATCCTTCGGAGGTGAGGTTTTGGGTCACGCTGTCCACGAGGATCGTGCCACCGAGAGCTCCTGCGCCGGTATTCACGAGCGAGGTGATCTTGTCGCCGACATCAGGGACGGCGGTGCCGATGCCGTTGATGGCGATCGTGGCTTTTTTCCCGTAGCGGTGTGAGTGCTCGAGTTCGCCATCGGTGTTAAAAATCTCGGCTTTGTCGCTGGTGACATCGTAGCTGTAGGACTGGATGAGAATGCCGAGGCCGGATTCATCTTGGATTCCGAAATCAGCAGTGATTCCGCTGGCGGCGTAGAATTGTGCGGGCATAAAAATTAGTCTTGGGTTGCTGTGATTTGGAATTCCGCGAATCCGTCGATGGATCGGGAGGTGGAGATTTGGTCAATCGTGTAAGATCCAGAGACGCCGGGCATGCTGCCGAGGGCACCGCCGACAGCGAGAGAGCCTGCATCGCCGACGCCGGAGATGGAGACCTCGCGTTTGAATTTGTTGTAGCCGACAGCGGCGTATTCGCCGTTCGCGCCACGAAGTTCTTGTTTTGCGGAGGTGGCGGAGATCGTGACCGAATTAACGATCATCGATCCTGCGGTTCCGCCTGTTATTCCAAATGTGTAGGTTGCTGGCATAGGTGGTGGATTTCTTTGAGGTGGGGCTGTCAAATTTCGGCGATGCCGAGGACGAGGGTGGCGGTGCAGATCCAGCGTGAATCGGACTGGGATTCCGTGAGGCCGGTCAAAACCGCGCCGGCAAATGCGATGCCCTCGAAGTGCGCGGCGAGGGTTGAGAGATTGCGGAGTGCCGTGCGGAGCGCGGAAGTGAGCTGCTGGTGCTGATCGATCTCCAAGTGCGACGGAGTAGCGAGGACGATGGAGGCCGTGGCGCGTGAGAGCGTGCCGCCGATGATCTCGACATTCTCGCATCCGGCGAAAAGGACCGAGCAGTCGGCTGGGATCGTCTCGGCGCTCTGGCCGGTGTGGACCGGGATGCCTTCAAAGGCGGGCGTGGCGCGGAGCCACGCGGCGAGGGAGGACTCAACGGGGATGTTCACGCGGCACCTCCTGGGGACATGGTGGCGAGGTATTCGCCGGGGGCGTGGGTCTCGGAGACCTGGCTGATGAAATAGGTCTTGGCGCTGAAGGTGACGGCTTCGCCTCGGCGCGGTGGGCTTTGCAGGTCGGCGGCTAGAAAGCGGATCGAGAACTCTCCGCCTTGCCGGAGTCCGCCGGTCTCGAGGTCGAGGCCGATAGAAACGGGAGCGAGGCAGACGCGGATCTCAGCCTGGCGAAATTTTACCGTGGTGCCGTGCGCGGTTTGGCGCAGTTGCGCGGAGCGGATAGCGAGGGCGTTGCGTGATGCGGGCGACACGAACCTCGCGGCGTGTCAAAAGAAAAGCCCCCGGCAGGAGTGAGACTGCCGAGGGCTTTTGCGGGCGAGGAGCGCGGTGCGGGCGCTTTGCGGGATTAGTCTGGGATGATGAGTGCCATCGTGCCGTCCACGAGACCTTGAGCGGCTCCGAACATCACTTCAAGCGATGCGATGAGCGAGCGGGTGCTCTTGTCCGAATACACATTGTAAGAGACGGTCAGGCCGATCTGGTCGAGCGTGACGCTGTCGCTGACGAGGTAGTCGTTGTCCGCAAGAGCGGGAACGCCTGAGGCCATGACGAGCGCCTCGGGGGAGCATGCGAAGCCCTTGAGGCCTGCTTGGCCGCCGAACGAGGTGGCGTAGTGGACGCCGTTCTCGAAGCCGTAAGCGCCTTCACCGAGGTTGAGCGCGGTGGTCGAGGTCGGGATGAGGTTCGAGTAGATGACGGGCGAAACGACGAGGCCTTTGCGCATCGACTTGTGGACGCCTGCCCAGAGCTTGGGAAGGTCGCCGGAGGTCGCGGTGATCGCGCTCTCAGCGGATTCCACGACAGCCGCGCCGAAGTTGGCAACGGTCACGGGCGCTGTGGCGAGGGTCCAAATCTTGTCGGCGATCGCGTCAACATTGATCTGGATGAGGCGCTCGAGGCGGTGGGCGCTTTGGAGGTCGCTGTAAGCGAGGCCGAAGGGCTGGTAGATGTGGTCGAGGACGACGCTGGCTTTGCCGAGGGTCGTGCCGCCGATGCTGTTGAAGGTGGTGGGGTTCACCGATGTGGACGCAGTCGCGGAAGCGATTGGCACATGGATGGTGTCTTTTGGCTTCTTAACTTCCGAGCTGAAGTCGGAGGCGAAGAGGTTGAGCGCGGAGAGGCGCTTGCTGAGGACGGTTTTTGTTTGCTGAGCGATGGAGTCAGCAACCAGGGAGCTGTCGATTGTGTTGGGCATTGTGGTGGTTGGTTGGTGTTGGGTTTCTCCTTGGCTCAGGCCTTGGAAATTTTATTGCGGTGCTGCCAGATGGCGGCTTTGTGTTTCTCGAAGAGGGCCGAGGCGGTTTTGCGGTCTCCGGCTTCCACGGCGGCGATGTATTCGGCGACGGGGTCGGAGGCTTCGGGGCTGGCGTTGTCGATGACTGGGACGACGCGGGCGGCGGAGAGGCCGAGGCTGCGCTCGAGGCGTTGCAGGGCTTCGCGCTCGGTGTCGAGTTGGGCCTTGTAGCTGCGGGCTTCCGCAAGGGCGCCGTCGCGCTCGGCGAGGGCGGCGTTGTATTTGGCGAGGATCTGGTCTGCTGCGGCGATCTTGGCGACGGGGCTTTCGATCGGCTCGATGACTTCGGGCTCGGGTGTAGGCTCGGCTTCGAGGACGGGCTCGACGGCGGGCTCAGCGGCTGGGGCTTCGACGATTTCGGGAGCGTTTTCGCTGACGACGCTGTCGAGGATTTCGACCTCGGGCTCGGCGACGGGTTGGGTTTCGTTTTCCATACGCGGAGGCTCGGGTGTCAAAAGTGCGGAGGGCGTGTTGCGGAATTTTGCGAGGAGGGCGGGGCGGTTGGAGGAGGCGGCGATGGCGAGGCCGTCGGTGATTTCATCCACAAATCCGGCGGCGAGGGCTTGCTCTGCGGTGAACCAAGTCTCGGCATCCATCCACTCTTTGATTTGCTCGGGGGATTGGCCGGACTTGGCGGCATAGGCTCCGACCATGTTCGAGCGAATTTTATCGAGGAGTTCGGCCTGGTCGCGGAGTTCGGCTGCGTCTCCCATGGCCATGCCCCAGGGGTTGTGGATCATGTAAAAGCCATTTGCGGCCATCTTCACATGATGCCCGGCGAGACTGATGACGGTGGCCATGCTGGCGGCGATGCCTTCGATCTGGACGATGACATCGGCGGCGCGGCGTTTCAGTGAGTTGAAGATGGCGTTGCCGTCGAAGACCTCTCCGCCGGGGGAGTGAATTTTAAGCAGGATAGTGTGATCTGCCGGGATGCGCTGGAGGTCGGCGAGGAAGGACTTGGCACTGACGCCAAAAGCGCCGATCTCGTCATAAATTGAGATTTCGGTTTGGCCGATGTCAGGTTTTTTAGCGAGGGCATACCAGGAGTTCACGAACACGGGCGCTGTGTCAAAAGGGAGAGGGGCTAGGCAAGGGCGCGGCGGAGGATTTTGTCGGCGGGCAGATTGAGGGTGAGGCAGAGCTCGAGAAAGAAGCGGGAGTTGAAGAAGGCTTTGGCGGTGCGGTGGGAGTCGGCGATCTCGTTGTTTTTGTGAGGGGATTTGTAGGTGGCTTCGTTTTGGAGGTCTTTGAAGGCTTGCTCGATCATCGCGCACATGATGGAGACGAGGAAGTCGGGGTCAGGGTCTCCAGGGGCGGAGGTGTTGCTGGATGTGGACTTCTCGGCGAGGAATTGGTGGGGGCGCTGGATCCGCTGCCGGAAGAGGCGGGCGTTTAAATTTTTCGCGGAGGGCATTGATAAAAAGCCTGCAATCAGGTGGCGGGGGTTGGATCAGGGAGATTTTGGGCATAGCTGGGAAAGACCTCAGAGAGTGGAATGCCAAGGGCTTCGCACTTCTGCTTGCGGCGGATGTAGGTGGTGAGGATGGATTCCTCTTCGGCTTCGGCATCGAGGCCGTGGAGGTTGGCGTAGCGCTCCCAGGACATGTAGCCGGAGTCGAGGAGTTGGGCATACAGCCTGCCGTCTCTGCCATTATCGACCGTGATTTTTCTCGGGGCGATCCAGTCGCAGCGCCACCAGTCGTCGCCGGGGTAGGGGAGGCGTCCGGCTTGGATCTCGTGCCAGACCCAGTATTTCCAATATGGTCGGCAAAATTGATCGACGAGCATTTGCTGGAGGCGCTCGAGGAAATTCTGGGCGACTTCGAGGATGCCTCGGAATTCGGTGCCTGCGGCTCCGGTGGTGAGCATCATGGCTTCGGGTGGAAGGCCGATGCCTCGGGCGATCTCGCCGAGGATGGTGGCGATGAAGGGCTCGAAGGCTCCGGTGGGGTGCTCGTTTTTAAAAGACTGAATGGCTTCGCCTGGCTTGAGCTTGGGGATGATGTTGCCGTTGTAAAGGGTCTCGGTGGAGATTTCTTGCTGGGGGTTGTCGCCGGAGGAGACGCTGCCGAGGCCGCCACCGAGTCGGACTGCTTCGTTGCTGGTGATGGCGTAGGCGATCTGGGCACCGGCTTTGGCGCTGCCTTTTTCGTAAGCCAAATACTCGAGGAGATCGTGGCAGTTGATTATGGCGTTGTGCATCCAGGAGATGCCGCGTGGGTAGCCGTGGCGGCGGATGTGCCGGAAGTGGAGCATGTCGGGGGCGGGGACATCCTGGAACTTTCCAGAGGCTCGGTCGGTGATGACGCGGTAGCTAACGGGGGCTCCGAAATTATCGAGGAGGACTCCGTCGAAGGCGCGCTCGGAGGAGTCGGCGGTGCTGCCGACGGTCTCGCCGCCGAGGAAGCGGACGCGGGCGGCTCCGGTGGAGGTGGTGAGGAGCTGGGCGAAGAAATCGCCATCGACGGCGACCTGACGAAGGATGAGGCTTTGGGCTCCGTAGAAGTTGACCTGGGCGGAGGCATCGAAGGCCCAGGCTTCGGCACAGGCACGATCCTCGAAGGCGCGCTCGGCGAGGCGATTCCAGGCGGGGTCGGTGGTTTGGGCTTGGGGGACGATGCCGGTGCCGACGGCGCGCTGGGCCAAATGCTCGACGAGGTAGGAGGCGACGCCGAGATTATTGTAAAGCCAGCGGGATTTCTTGAGGAGGGTGAGGCGGGTCTGGGGTGGGGCTTCGCGCCTGGGCTCAAAGGTGTCGAGGACGATGAGGCCGCGCTGGCGGGAGAACTCTGCGGCTTCGAAGGCGGCGGCTTTCGGTGGGCGGCCTGCGCCTGGGCGGGGTCCGCCGCGATTTGATTTCTTTGAATTTGCTTTGATTTTCGAGGCCATGCCTCGAGGCGGGTGTCAAAGCGGGCTGGCGTAGAGGGAGCGGTCGATGATGCTGGCGAGTTGGCGGGGGGCGTTGCCTTCCTGGTAGACTTCCATGATGGCGGAGATCTTGAGCTCGCGAGGGAGGAGGCTGAGCTGGCCGCTCGAGGCGGTGCCGTCTCCGGAGATGCTGGTGATCGTCACATCATCGAGGCCGTTGGCGAGATCGGCGGCCATGGTGAGGAGCTCGGCTTTTGTTTTGCCGAGGGCTTTGAGGTAGGCTTTGAATCCGGCGAGGGCTTGGGCGTGCTGGTCCACGATGGCGGGAGGGTGTCAAAGACTAGGATTTAACCACGGAGGACACGGAGAGCACGGAGGGGGAGGCTAAGATTTTCCATGCGAGAGCTGCCACTGCTGGAACCTGTCCATTTCCAACGGCTCTAATGCGGTCCACCCAACTGGCCATCCCATGACCCATTCCGGCAACTCGGGGCAGTAGTCCTGACCAGAAATCAAAACCTCCCCCCGGCCCTTCACCTCCACAATTCTCGCATCCGTAAGCGCCTTGAGCGTCTTCAAAGATATACCCGCAGAACGCACAAGACTGAAAAGCAGCATCGGCAGCCGGTCCAATCGTGTTTTCCCATCCATTCGCTTGGTCCCCATTCCGAAAGTATCCTTCCAATCGCGGGCTGTTGGTGTCGGCAGCGAAGAACCATAACCGGTCGCGTTTGTGATACAATCCAACACTATCAGCTCCCAAGACGATCCAGCGTGATGCATACCCGATTTCGGCAAGTCCTGCGATAATCGAGGCCAGTCCGCAGGTGCGTAGCGCCGGACTATTTTCACCGAATACATAGGTCGGACGAACCTCGCCAATAATCCGCAAGTTCTCCCGCCATAAGCCGGATCGTTTTCCTTCCAAACCGGCTCGACCCCACATTGCTCTCGCAACGCTGATGTCGTTACAAGGAAATCCTCCCGATACCACGTCAACAAGGCCGCGCCATGGTCTTCCGTCGAACGTTGTGACATCATCCCAAACTGGAAAAGGCTCAAGCATTCTGTCGTTTTGTCGCGCCAGCAAAACGTTGCGGGCATATCCGTCTCTTTCAACAGAGCAAACGCAGCGCCATCCAAGGAGTTTGCCTCCAAGTATTCCTCCACCAGCGCCTGCGAAAAGTGCCAGCTCATTCATTTCAGAACCCACCAGGCGACGCCGTGGAGTTTGGTGCAGTCGCCGTAATGGTCTTCGGCGACTTTTTTCCAGAAGAAGGGACTGAGGCGGGAGTTTTTGTTTTGGAGGAGTTGCTGGCCGGTCAGGCCGCCGATGAAGTCGGTGCCGGTGTCGGCGGGGAGGTGGAGGAGGGGGGGCATTTTTTTGTTCACGCGCTCGAGGTAGAGCTCGGTCTTGGCGGTGAGATCGACATAGGTGACAAGGCGGAGGCTGGGGTAGCCGTTGACGGCGGACTGGGTCCAGGTGCCGAAGCTGGCGGTGGAGCCTTTGGAGGGCATGTAGACGCCGCCGGATTTCGCGCAGACGGTGTAGACGCGCTCGGCGGACCAGCCAGAATCGATGAGGCCGAAGCGGGGGGTGAATGTTTTTTCGCCGAAATGGTAGCGGCGGGCCGCGAGGAACTCGGGGCTGATCAAGTCCTCGATGGCGAGGACGGTGCCGTAGTCGATGAGCCAGCTCTCGCCGGATTGGATGCGGGCTTCGACGGTCCAGTGGGTCTGGCGTTCGCCGGGGTCGGCGCAGAGGGTGAGGACGACGGGCTCGCAGGGGAGCGTGGCGATGCGGTAGGTGGGGTCGCGGAGGGCGAGGATGGCGTCTTCTTTTACCTGGGCGGCGCGGTTTTCCCAGGGGATGCCGAGGAAGTTGTTGTAAAAATCGTGGAGGCCGCCGGTGGTTTCTTTTTTCTGGAGGAAAATGCGGGCGAGGCTGCCCCAGGAAATCTGCGGTGAGTAGAGGGCGGAGATGTGGGCGGAGATGTGGTCGGAGGGGGCTTTGGGGTTTCCGGCGATCCACTGGCCTCGGCGGACGAGGTCGGTTTGGAGGGCTTGATTCCATGGGCTCTGGCAGGCGGAGCAGTGGTAGACGGTGTCGCGCTCGACGGCTTCGAGGTCCCACATGCCTGCGAGGTCGCGGTGGTGCTCGGGCCATTTGAGCTGCTCGAAGAGGAGGGGCTGGGCGTGGCCGCAATCGGGGCAAGTGATGTGGAAACGGTGCTGGGATCCGGCGAGGTAGTGGGACCAGATGGCGCCGGTCTCGACGGTGGGGGTGGAGGTGAGGCAGGCCTTGGAGACTTTGCGGTAGAAATTCAGACGCGCCATGGCGAGCTCGAGGGCAGGGGCTTCGAGGGAGGAGTCGTCGGGCCACTTGTCGACCTCGTCGGCGAAGAGGTAGCGGATCGGGCGGGAGGCGAGGTTGCCCTCGGAACAGGCTCCGACGAGCTTGAGGGTGCAGCTGGCGAAGTGCATCTCGGTTTTTCGGAAGTCGTCGTCGTTGGAGGGGAGGAGGGGCTTGAGGGCGCGGCAGGCGCGGAGGCGCGGATGGAGCTCGCGTTCGGACCAGGACTTGGCGTTTTCGTTGGTGCTGGTCACATAGAGGATGGGGCCGGGGTCCTCGGAGATGGCCCACATGAGGCAGTTCGCGAGCCAGGTGGTGCCGCCGACTTGGGCGCTTTTTACAAAGGTGAGCTGACGGATTTTTGGATCAGAGAACCAGAGGTGGAGTTGGCGAAGGTAGGGTGTGTAGTCGGCGTCGTAGCGGCCGGGGCGAGGGGAGAAGCGTTTGTCGAGGGTGACATTTTCTTGTGCCCACTCGAGGGCGGTCGGCCGAAGGCTGGGTTGCCAGATGCGAGAGAGTTGCTCGCGAGCTGCGGGATCAAGAAGCGAGGGCATCGGGGTTGATCTGCTGGGCGGCGCGCTGGACCTCCTCGGCCTCAGCGCGGATCTTGGCGGCGATGTCGTCGGCGACTTGAGGGAGGAGAGAGAGGATGCGGTCAGGGAGGTTCGAAAGAGCGGCGGCGATGGCGGCGGAGTATTGCATGAGAACCTGGACGGCTTGCTTGCGGTTGACGACATCGCCGGAAGCGGCGCTGATGCCAGGGGCGTCTTTCTCGAGACGGCGAAGGGCCTCGGCGTGCTGGAGCCACATGCGGCGGAGCGACATTTCGGCGTCCAGGTCGCCGACGGACTTGGCCAACTCGGCGCGCTCGCGAAGGTCGGCGGTGGCCTCTTTCATTTTCCGGATCTGGTTTTCCAAAGTCAGGTCCTCATCCGACCACTCGCGTGGAATTGACGGAGCGGCCGGCGCGGCCGAGCCGACCGGGATCATTCCGGCAGCCGCGCGCTCGGCGAGAAATTGGTTCCAACGCGGATCCACCTGGTCGCGCCACTTCCGCACGGCGCGCGGAGTGACGCCGTGTCGCGCGGCGCACGCCTTCACCAGGTCCGCTTGTTCCCTTCCGTGTCGTTTCATGTGTTACGGAACGGAACGATGTCAAACGGAACGGAAGCGGAACGGGTTCCTTGGTTCCGGTTCCGTATGGTTTCGGGTCCGCTCTCATAAAAGTAACGAGCGACTGGCAAAC
>Ga0208439_1000524_pt1 | contig 12953 bp, 18 predicted proteins | sample ColrivemetaGS703_FD_187621 | JGI IMG/M metagenome (GOLD analysis project Ga0208439, IMG submission 187621) | Estuarine microbial communities from the Columbia River estuary - Freshwater metaG S.703 (SPAdes) (version 2) | ecosystem: Environmental > Aquatic > Marine > Intertidal zone > Estuary ...
TGAAGAAAAATATTCATGTCCTGAATGTGGTTCTGATGATATGGCTTTTTCTAAGCGTAGATTAACTGCTTTAGGAAACCATAGAGTACAACTGCAATGTAAGAGTTGTGGTAAATACCATACTATTTCCGAACGAGCATATGAAAAATACACTAGCCACAAAGATGAAAACACAGACATTTCCTAAACCAAGTCTACTATCATTAGTAGAAGCCCCGGACACTCCTGAAGAGTTTAACCCCGATGCCCCTCAAGAACCAGCAGAAACGCCTGGAACTCCTTCTGGTACTATTACAAAGGAAGAAGCTAAAAATTTAATTAAAAGTACTAAGGGTAAATTTTTTACTGTTACCTTCACTAAAAAAGACGGTACTACACGAGTTATGAATGCTCGTTTGGGTGTAAAAGTATATTTAAAAGGCGGTACTTTGGCATATGATGCTGAATCTAAAGGATTAGTACCTGTGTGGGACCCAATTGCCCAAAAAGAAACAGGCAATGGATACCGCATGGTTAGTTTAGCTACAATCACCAACTTAAAGATTGGTAAGAACAATTATAATGTAGAATAAAACACATATATTTATAAACAAACAAAAACTTAAATAAAATGCAAGTAGAAAAATTACGTTCCCTCATTCGTGAATCTATAAACGAATATATTAGAGAAATTGACTATAAAGGTGATGGTGCTATGTTAGAAGCTAAAAAACAAGCTTGTGAAGAAGCCATTGCTATTCGTGAGAAAAAAGTTAACATGGACGGTTTAGATGAAAATTACCGTGATATGGTAAGCGAAGAAAAAATTAAAGAACTTAAAAAAGAAATAGCTGAGCTTCAAAAATATAAAAAGAAATTAGAAAGACTTCAAGAAAAGCATGCTGGTAAAGGCAAGAAAAAAGAAGTAACTACTGATACTAAAACAGATGAAGAAGCACCTGTTGACGAATCAGATGTAACAGCTGAAATGAATATGGGTGAAGAGCCATTAAATGAGTCTTTTATTCGTATGCAAAAGATTGCAGGTATCATTAAGTAATCTTAATCGATAAAATTTTATAAATTAGGCTTGAGAAATCAAGCCTTTTTTAATATTTATAGTCATGATTAAACTCACTAATTTACTTAAGGAAATTACCCTCAAACCAGTCAGCAATAAAATTACTGCTTACTTTGAAAGAGATAATCTGGATCCTACCCGTCACTCACCTTATGGAGATATCTTCCCAGAAGATAATCCTATTATTAAAGAATTTCTAAAAGATTATCAATCTAAATCTATGTTTAATAAAGAAATTAAAAAATTATTCTGTATTGTACCACGCACCGTAAAAGCGGGTTTGGGGATACGCCTTGATAATTTTGGATGGGGACTTAATCATGATGTTCGTGATGAATTAATAGAATTTTTAAAAAAAAGAAACATTCAAGCTTTTGGTGGTATGCATGACGGTAATTTAGTAGTTTGGGTCCCTGAAGAAAATGTTAATATAACACGTCAAGATTAATTATAATGAAACTAATAGATATATTTAAAGAACTAGTTAATGAAGGAGTAAGGAAATCTGAGGGTATACTAAAAATCTTCCCCCAAAATAACCCCAATGACCTATTAATTACTACTAATAGTGACACTGAAAGACAAGGGAACACTGTATACTACACCTTTGAATACAACCCCGAATACAAGGATGGGGAAGAAGTTAAATTAGCAGCGGATGATTTAAAAGATTTAAGAAATGTAGATAAAGAAGAATTAAAACAAACTATTTCTGATTCTTTAAGTTCTTTTGTTTCTAGAAATTTTGGTGAAGCTCCTGATGTAGTATATTATTTAGGTTCATCTAAAGGATTATCTGGGTTTATAGCAAATGTAGTAAAGGATCTTTATCCTAATATAGAAGTTATTCCATTAAATAAAAAGAAGTTTCCATCTTGGGAAGATATGTTAGTACCTAATTATAAAGAATTAATTAAAAGTCCTACCATATTAAAATTAACCCAAAATTTTGCTAAAGAACTTTGGGACAATAATGATAGAGAAATAAAAAGCTCTCAAGGAATTAATAAAGTAAGACATTACTTTAAATCTAAATATGAATTAGAAAAAATTCTTTCTAGAGAAAAAATGCTATTTGTAGATGATAATGTTCAACAAGGTATAGACTTTGGTCATATAGCAGATCGTCTTGCTGATGTTAGAAAATTAATGTTTTATGCTGCTATTTTGCTTCCAAGAGAAGGAGCAAAAACTACTAAAGCTACTCAACAAGCTAAAAAATCTTTTTGTTTTAAAAATACAGATTCTAAATATTTTAAAACATTAAAAGACTCAAAGGGTAATGCTTCTTTTTATGTATCATATGCACATCCTGACTTTTTAATGTTAAGAAATACTAATAAAGTAGAAGATACACCTCAAAATTTAGGTGGTACATCATATTACAAATTTCGCCCTGAAACAAAAATTACAAGTATAGAAGACGTTCAAAAGAAAAAGTGTATAGATTAACGTATAGACAGATTCATAGCCTGTCGTCTAAACTTAAAAACTAACAACTGTGGAAGCTGTGGCTCCAATCGCAAGATTGGAGCCTTTTTATTTGGAAAATTAAAATAAAATTAGTATATTTAAAGTATGAATATATTTTATATTAATCCCGATCCCGTGATTGCTGCTAAAGAATTAGCAGATGACCACATTCGTAAAATGCAAATTGAAAGTGCTCAAATGTGTTGTACGGCACATTGGGAAACAGATTCAACAGCACCTTACAAACGTGCTCATAAGAATCATCCCTCTACAATTTGGACAAGACAATCAATTCACCACTACAGATGGCTTGTAAAACATGGATTAGAAATTTGTAATGAATTTGAAAAGCGCTATGGGAAAGTACATGCTACTAAAGCTGTATTACACTGGTTAGAACAAAACGAACCTAACCTCCCAGACAATGGATTTGCAGAACCACCACAATGTATGCCTGAAGAATTTAGGAAAGAAAATACTGTGGAAGCATATAAGAGTTTTTATATTAATGATAAAGTAAAAGTTAAACAATTAGATTGGAAAAAATTAAATAATAAACCTGAATGGATAAAAGAATAGTAATTATAGGTGCAGGAGTAGCAGGTATAAACGCAGCTACCAAATTAGTTGACAATGGTTACCCTGGTAACTTAATCACAATTATAGATAAAGGTAATGACCCATATAACCGCTTACCTGAAGAAGTAATGACAGGTATGTTAGGAGCAGGTGGATGGAGTGATGGTAAATTGACTTATCACACTGCAATTGGAGGTGTATTATCCAAATACTGTGGTGAAGACAAAGCAATGGAATTGATGGATCAAGTTATTAGTAACTTTAGACGTTTCCATCCTAAACCAGAAGAAATATTTTGCTCTGATCCACAAGCAGAACCTGATTTTATTAAACCATATTTTGGATTACGACTATTCCCAGTATGGCATATTGGTTCAAATTATCTACATGAAATTGCTAAAGCATGGTATTCATATTTAACTGATAAAGGTGTTAGATTTGAATGGAATACTGAAGTAGATGATATTGATTTTAATGATAGTAGAGTTTATACTCATAATGCTACAATACAATATGATGAACTTATTTTTGCTGTAGGCAAATCAGGCATTGACTTTGGTAAACAATTAGCAGATGACTATAAATTACCAACAGAACCAAAATCAGTTCAAATTGGAGTACGTTTTGAAGCACCACAAAAATACTTTCAAAAATTAATTGATATTAGCTATGATTTTAAACTATATCAAAAGTTTGATAATGTTTCATTACGCTCATTCTGTACTAATAATAACGCGGCTTACGTTGCAGTAGAGGAAACATATGGTGATATTAGTTATAATGGCCATGCTAAGAAAGGTGAGGAATTTAGAAATGATATGACTAACTTTGGTATCTTGATGGAAATTAAAGGTATTGAAAACCCATTTGAATGGAGTAGAGAAGTAGTTAAGAAATGTCAAGGTGGAGCTTCATCTAAAGGCAACACAGGAATATTTTACTCACCAGATAAAAATAAAATGGTAAGTAAAACATCTGAAAATGAATGGGTGATGGCACTTAAAGTAGACACATTAGATATCTTTAAAGAATCAATGGGTGAATATGCTGATTATATCCTTAACTTCATCGATCAAATGAACAAAGTATTTGAATTTGGTGATGATTGGGGAATGTATATTCCTGAAGTAAAATATTTGTCTCCTGAACCATTAGTAGATTATAAAAACTTAGCATTAGTAGATTATCCAAATGTACACTTTGTAGGTGATGCTTTATCTGCTCGTGGTATAACAGTTAGTGGAGCACAAGGAATATATGTAGCTGAAAGTTTAATAAAATAAAATATATGGAAGAAAAAAAGTATCAACTAGACCCAACACTAGAAACTAAAAAATTTACATCAACTGACGGTACAATTCGTTACATCAAAGATGGAAAATTACATAACTGGGAAGGACCAGCTGTAATTCATCCAAATGGTAAAAAAGAATACTACATTAATGGTTTCCAACATGATAAAGACAGTCACCATAAAGCAAAACGTGATGGAGTTGGATTACCTTGGTTTAAGAGCAGTGTAGGTAAAGGAGCTAGATCATAACTTTTTATTATATTTATTATAAAAATGACATGAAAAAATTTGAGTTAAAACAACTTATTAAAGAAGAACTACAAAAAGAAATCCACCTATCCCCCTCTAGAGATGGTATGCAAATCTTTGTAGTAATATCCCCAATAGATGGTTTATTAATAGACTATTCCTTTAATACCTCCCCAGAAAACCAAGCAGTATTAAGGCAAAAATATGTTACAAACGAAGAGGATGAGCAGTTTTGTAAAGTTCTTACACTAAAGGAATTATTGAGTAATCAATTGAAATCATCATACAATGAAATTAGGTATTGATTTTTAAATTAGGCTTGCTTTTGCAAGCCTTTTTTATTATATTACTAATATGAAAATAGGATTTACTGGAACAATGAGTGTTGGCAAATCAACACTAGTACATGCTTTAAAAGAATTACCTGAATTTAAAGATTATTTCTTTGCTACTGAACGTAGTAAATACTTACGTGATTTAGGTATTCCATTAAACACTGATAGTACATTAAAAGGTCAAACGATATTCTTAGCTGAACGTTGTTCTGAACTAATGAGAGAAAATGTTATTACTGATAGAACAGTAATTGATGTTATGGCGTTTGCTCATTGTGCTGAATCAATTGATGAGGATCAAAAAGAAGAATTTATCAATTATGCTTCTGCTTTTATTCCTGAATACGATTATATATTCTACGTTTCACCTGTAGGGGTTCAAATTGAAGATAATGGTGTTAGAGAAACAGATGCTGAGTACCGTGATAAAATTGATCTTACCATTAAACATGCTGTTAAAGAAGCATTACCATACATAACAAATTTTGGCATTATTTCAGGTACTACTGAGCAGAGAATTGAGCAAGTTAAATATTACTTAGGTCTTTAATATTTATACCCAAAACTATACTATGAAACGCTCAGAATTAAAAAAACACATAGAAGATACTATTGCTGAACTTCTTACTGTCACCCCAGGCTCTAACAAAACTGATGCTCTTGCTGGAGGTAAGCAACAAGGAATTAGTGATAAAGACGTATCTGCTGCTCTTGACCAGGCTAATAAAACCAAAAGCTCAGTAACATTAACTGGTAAGTCATCTACTGGGAGATAAATAATCTATTTAAAAAGTTATGTCTCAAGACTTAAAACAAATAATAAGGGATGAATACTTAAAGTGCGCCCAAGACCCGGCTCACTTTATGAAAAAGTACTGTTACATTCAACATCCTACTCGAGGCAGAATTCAATTTAATTTATACCCATTTCAAGAAAAAGTATTACGTTTGTGGAGAGATAATCCATACAACATAGTACTTAAGTCTCGCCAATTGGGGATTTCAACCTTAACAGCAGGTTATTCATTGTGGATAATGTTGTTCCAACAGGATAAAAACGTCCTTTGTATTGCTACTAAGCAGGAAACAGCTAAAAACATGGTTACAAAAGTAAAATTCATGTTTGAAAATTTACCTTCTTGGTTAAAAGTACCTGCAGACGAAAATAATAAATTAACATTACGATTAAGTAATGGTTCTCAAATTAAAGCAGTTTCAGCCGCCGCCGATGCAGGTCGATCCGAAGCAGTATCTTTGTTGTTAATTGACGAGGCTGCATTTATTGAAGGAATTGGTGAAATATGGGCTTCTGCTCAACAAACCTTAGCAACTGGTGGTGGTGCGATTGTATTGTCTACTCCGTTTGGTACAGGTAACTGGTTTCACCAAACATGGGTTAGAGCAGAAGCACAAGAAAATGACTTCTTACCTATTAAACTTCCATGGTATGTTCATCCTGAACGTGATGAGAGTTGGAGGAAAAAACAAGATGAATACCTTGGAGACCCAAGATTAGCAGCACAAGAATGTGACTGTGACTTTAACACCTCAGGCGATGTTGTATTCTATCCAGAACAACTAGAATTTATTATTAGCACGTATGTTAAAGATCCCTTGGAAAGACGCGGAGTGGATCATAACTTGTGGGTGTGGGAATCTCCGGACTACACTAGAAATTATATGGTAGTAGCAGACGTAGCTCGAGGTGATGGTAAAGATTCTTCTGCATTTCACGTAATTGATCTTGAATCAAATACACAAGTTGCTGAATATAAAAGTCAACTTTCACCAAAAGAATTTGGTTATTTGTTGTGTGGTATAGCAACTGAATATAATGAAGCATTGTTGGTAGTAGAAAATAACAACATTGGTTGGGCTACTTTAGATGCAATTTTAGAAAGAGGATATAGAAATTTATATTATTCTCCAAAAAGTGAAGCATTAAATGCTGAAACGTATTTAGAAAAAGTAGATGATCCCTCAAAAATGATCCCTGGGTTTACAATGTCTATGAGGACAAGACCTTTAGTGGTTAATAAGTTTAGAGAATACGTTGGTGATAAAAGTGTAACTATTCAATCCAAACGTTTACTTGAAGAAATGAAAGTATTCATTTGGAGAAATGGCAGACCTGAAGCTCAATCCGGCTACAATGATGATTTAGTTATGAGCTTTGCTACAGGGATGTATGTTCGAGATACCGCTTTAAAATTCAGATCCCAGGGCTTAGACTTAACCCGTGCTACACTGAGTAATATGGCTACTGTTAGACCTAATACTCAAGGTAATTTTACTATGAATGGTAAACCTAATCCTTACCAAATGAATATTAATGGGCATGATGAAAATATAAGCTGGTTACTGTAATATTTATTATATATAATTTAATTTAAATGGCTGATACAAGTGTTTTTTCAAGATTAAGGAAATTATTCTCAACAGATGTAATAATTCGTAATGCTGGTGGTAATCAGCTTAAAGTAATGGATGTAAACAGCATCCAATCAACCGGTGAATTTCAAACCAACGCTTTAGTAGACAGATTTAATCGTATTTACTCTAGTAACAGCACCTCCTTGTATGGTGCCCAATTAAACCTTAACTGGAGATACTTACGCACCCAAGTATACTCAGATTATGACGCAATGGATACAGACGCTATTATCGCATCTGCTTTGGATATAATCGCAGACGAATGTACTCTCAAGAATGACATGGGTGAAGTACTTCAAATCAGAAGTAGCGACGAAGACACGCAGAAAATCCTATATAACTTGTTTTATGATGTATTAAACATTGAGTTTAATCTTTGGTCTTGGATTCGCCAAATGTGTAAGTATGGTGATTTCTTTTTAAAACTGGAAATCGCAGAGAAATTTGGGGTTTATAATGTCATCCCATATACCGCTTACCATATTATGAGAGAAGAACATTACGACCCTAAAAACCCAGCTGAAGTAAGATACAGATTTAGCCCAGATGGTTTTTCAGGTGGCGCTACAGGTTATTATGGTGTAACAGGGCAAGGTACTTATAGTACTAACAAAAACGACTCATCACTTTATTTTGATAACTACGAAATGGCCCACTTCAGATTAATTACTGATGTGAATTATCTTCCATACGGCCGTTCATACCTTGAGCCTGCTCGCAAGTTGTTTAAACAATACATTTTGATGGAAGATGCAATGTTGATTCACCGCATTGTTCGTGCTCCTGAAAAACGAGTATTTTATGTTAATGTAGGTTCTATTCCTCCTAATGAAGTAGAGAACTTTATGCAGAAGACTATTACTCAAATGAAAAGGACTCCATTTCAAGATCCACAAACTGGTGAATATAATTTAAAATATAATCTACAAAATTCATTAGAAGACTTCTTTATTCCTGTTCGTGGTAATGATACTACTACTAAAATTGATACTACTAAAGGTTTAGATTATACTGCAATTGATGATGTGGTTTACTTAAGAGATAAGCTATTTGCTGCCTTAAAGGTACCTAAAGCATTTATGGGTTATGAGAAAGATTTAACTGGTAAAGCAACATTAGCAGCTGAAGATATTCGTTTCGCTCGCACAATTGATCGCATTCAACGCATTATACTTTCAGAACTAAATAAAATAGCATTAGTACATTTATATACTCAAGGCTATAGAAACGAACAATTAACTAATTTTGAATTATCATTAACTACTCCTTCTATCATTTACGATCAAGAAAGAATTGCATTAATGAAGGAAAAAGTTGATTTGGCTCGTAGTCTCATGGAGGTTAAATTGCTCCCTACAGATTGGATTTACGACAATGTATTCCACCTAAGCCAGGATCAATATGATGAGTATAGAGATTTAATTGCTGAGGACCAAAAACGCACCTTCAGATTCAAACAAATTGAGAATGAAGGTAACGACCCACTTGAATCAGGTAAATCATATGGTACACCTCATGATTTAGCAGCATTATATGGTTCTGGAAGAAACAATATGGGTGTTCCTGATGGTTACGATAAGGATGAAACCTTAGGTCGCCCTGAAGAAAAAGCATCTAATATTAATACCCAGGATAACATATTTGGTAAAGACAGATTGGGTAATGCTGGTATGAAAAAAGGAGACGCAACAGGTGAAGATGGATCTTTAAAGAATAATTTTAAAGGTGGATCACCTTTAGCTTTAGAGACTAAAAATAAAAATAAAACTTTGTTAGAATCTTTAGATAAAAAATTATCACTTAAAAAAGAAGAATCTTCATTGCTTGACGAATCACAAATACGAGAATAATATCTCTATATATATTTATAATTAAAATATTACCTTAGGAATGACTATAAAACATTCAAAGTATAAAAATACCGGTATTCTTTTTGAATTATTAGTAAGACAAATTACAGCCGATACCTTATCAGGAGTTGAAAATCCTCCAGCTGTGGGTATCCTTAAAAAGTATTTTACTAAGACGGAATTGGGGAGAGAGTATAAATTATACGAAAGCTTTTTTAGATATACTAATACTAGTGAAGCTAAAGCAGATATGGTGGTTAGCACCATTATAGAAAGTTCTAAGCATTTAAATCGTTCTATCCTAAGAAGACAAAAGTACAATTTGATTAAAGAAATCAAAAATCATTATGGTTTAGAAGAATTCTTTAAAACCAAATTACCAAACTACAAAGCACAAGCTGCTTTATTTACACTTTTAGAGGTTTACAACAGTGAAAACTTGTCTAATCCTAACCAAATTATAGAAAATAAAACAGTTTTATTAGAATATTTAACTAGCTCAAATATTAATAAAGAGGAAGTTAAAGAAAATGTTTTAGAAGAATTTAAAAACCAGGATAAAGACATTCGTGTGTTAGCATATAGAGTATTATTAGAAAAATTTAATGATAAGTATGCGGATTTGAATTCAAATCAAAAATCAACACTAAAAGAATTCATTAATAGTGTTGACAACACACCTAAATTAAAAGAGTTCTATAATACTAAAATAACTGAAATTAAAAATACTTTATTGGCCTTAAATAAAAAGGTTACTAATAAAGCTATTCAAATTAAAGTAAATGAGGTTGTAAATATTTTACCAAGTTTAGGTAAAACAGATAAGGTTAATGATGATCATTTGATTAATCTCCTTCAATACTATCAATTAGTTGAAGAATTAGAAACCGCAAAATGATTAGTAAGGAACGAATAAAAGAACTTATACGAAAGCGTTTAGAAGAAACTAGTGCTACTGGCACTGGTGCTTCTGTCATCCCCGGCGAAGGTCTGGGTGTATCTGCTAAGATGGGTTTTAAACGTGTAAATCAAAAAAAATTAAATAAAGCTGCTCACGGCATTGATGTAAAACATTTGTGGGAAGAAAATTCTAAATTTGACATAGAAACATTTGTGTCGGGTTTAAATACAGATAATGAAAAATTAAAAAAATTCATTACTAAACGCTTATTAGACTTTGACATCATAGAAGATAATTTAAAAGCTATAATTGAACGTCTTAAACGCGCTAAATTAGAAACACAACAAAGTTACGAACAAGAACCTAGCTATAAGGTTCTTTACAGTACAGACTTAATTAAAGACAACCTAGAAGATATTTTAACATTATTAAAATCAAATGAAAACACTCCAGGCACAATATAACCTTATTAAAGAAGGTAAAGGCGACAAAGCATACTTTATGAAACTTGCTCGCTATAATTTCCCAGACCTTGTTACCCCAGTATTATCATATAGTGATACTATTACTGTATTAAAGAATAAAAGTATCTTATCTGAAGGTATTGGTGGTGTAGTCACCACAGGTAAAAAGCAAGATTGGCATGCTATCTTTAATGAGAACATGGAAAAGCTTAAGGAAAAGAAAGATGATGAAGATGAAGAAGAAGATGATGATGATGAAAAGTATAAGGAAAAAATAGACCAATACGAAAAACGAGAAAAAGACATAGAAAAGTTTGGTTTACAACATTTAAAGCATCTTAAAGAAGCTAAAGAAGCTAAAGCTGAAGAAAAAGAAACTACCAAAGACGTAACCGATATGGCTACTCGTGGCTATGATTATAAGGATGAAAAGAATTATGATAACGTATTTGGTCAAGAATTTTTACAAGGATATTATGCTGAAATGAAAGATCCTAAAAATGAAGGTAAGCATGTTGATGAATTAAGAGCTATTGTAGCTAAAAATTTAGCTAAGGATATTAACCATTATGTTAAAGATGGTCAATTTGGTGTTAAAGGTTTAGGATACATTACTGATGCCCCTGGATTAGGTACTCCAAAAGAAGCTAAAGGCAAACACAAATCTTCAGGTTACGGTGACTTAAAAGAATCAGTATTGCGTTCTCAAATTTATTTATTAATAAAAGAAGTATTATCTGAAGAAGAAAATGACCATATGGGACAATATAGGTTAGGAGTTTTAAAGAAATTTCATAGCCTTTACCCAGATGATGAACATCTCAAGAAAGAATTAGGAATTGAAACCACCAGCAACTTCTCAGAATATTCAAACGATGCACTTAATGATATGATTATAAATCTATCAAGATTTGAAGGTAATGAAGAAGAAATACAAATGGTCAAAGCAGAATTAGCAAGACGCAAAGCATAAAAATAACATGACCCGAGCAGAGTTAAAACAAATAATTTTAGAAGAACTTTCTAATGCCCAATCCCCATCGGATCAATTGGCTAGTAAAATAGATCAAGCTATTGAAAGTGTTGGTGACTCATTAAGTTATGAAATATTTGCTGCTGCTGTAGCTAAAGTTTTGATTGATCAATATGGTGAACACAATTATCAACCATTTATGGATGAATTAAGTAAACATTTAGGAGCATAATTATGAAACAGATACTTATTGAAACCCAAACATTCACAGCTAAACCAGCTAAACTTGTTGAAGGAAAATCTTCAACTGGTAATCCTTTAGTTGAAGGAATTTTAGCAACTGCTGAAGTAAAAAACGGTAATGGCCGTTATTACTCAAAAGATTTGTGGGAAAGAGAAATTAATAAGTACATGGATAGTGTTAAACAAAACAGAGCACTAGGCGAGTTAGACCACCCAGATTCTTCCATTATTAACCTAAAAAACGTATCCCACAATATTAAAAAACTATGGTGGGATAATGATAATGTAATGGGAGTAATAGAAATATTACCTACACCATCAGGCAACATATTAGCCGCTTTATTCCAAAATGGTATACCTGTAGGCGTATCATCACGCGGAATGGGTTCACTTAAGCAAATGGGTGAATTAATGGAAGTACAAGACGACTTCGAATTATTATGTTGGGATTTTGTATCTACACCTTCTAACCCAGGCTCATATATGAAAAAAGCAGGTATGATGAATGAATCTAAACTACCAAATCAAAACAACCAATACCAAAAAGTAAATTCTATCATTACAGATATACTTTGCGCTAATGGTACTTGTCCAATATTCTAAAATAAATTATTATGCTTATACAATCTACTAGAGAATTAACTGATATTAAAACTAAAGTATCTAAATGTAAATCTACACTTAATGCTGAGGTTAAATATTTAAAAGAAACTCTTACCAAAATGGGAACCCAATATAACTTTGGCCCTTTAGAAAACGAAATCAATAAAATAGTTACAGCAATTTCTACTTCAGTTGAAAAACAAATAAATGAAAATGCTAAACAAGTAGGCAAAAAAGCAGCGACTGATTTAAAGAAAAAATAATGAATAAATCATTATTAAAACAAATCATTAAAGAAGAAATACAAAAAGTATTCAATGAAATAACCCTACAACCTAAATACTTCTCAGGTATTACTATAAATGGAAAACCTGTAGATGCAAAATCTATAGAAGTAGAATTTGAGCGTAGGGATTTTCCTGATTTTACTGCATATGCTACATATGCTGAATTTACGGATGGAGTAGAATTAACGGATAATGAATTAGATATATTA
>Ga0208439_1000539_pt1 | contig 12704 bp, 23 predicted proteins | sample ColrivemetaGS703_FD_187621 | JGI IMG/M metagenome (GOLD analysis project Ga0208439, IMG submission 187621) | Estuarine microbial communities from the Columbia River estuary - Freshwater metaG S.703 (SPAdes) (version 2) | ecosystem: Environmental > Aquatic > Marine > Intertidal zone > Estuary ...
CGCTACATATTGTATATAGCATGAGCGATGGAAGTAAGCATATTATGAACCTATAATTGTTAATAACTTTAACAAAAAATTAACACTCCAGATTTTACCGTCTGGAGTTTTTTGTTTATATTTACATATCAAATTAAAACAAGATGATTAGAGAGAAACAAGAAAAAACTGGACTAATTATTATAGATCTAACAGGACCTGACGGTAATGCATATGCCTTAATGGCAATGGCTAAACGATTTGCAAAACAATTAGGTTGGAAAGATCAGGGTGCTGCCCTAATTAATGAAATGATGAGTGGAGATTATGAACACTTATTGGAAGTATTTGATAATGCATTCGGTGAATTTGTAATCTTAGAGCGATAATGGCTAAATATAAGATACCTCGACACCCAGTATTCAGGGACTTTGCTCTTGTTAAAACAATAAATGGTCTATTCATATGTCCGGGTTGGATTCCTGTGGAAGATGGAACAACCCGAGATGATATAGAGTTTGATGATGATATAATAATTGAATCAGGTGTCACATCAACAGAATTGAAGGCAGAACCTCAAAAGGATATGGAATTCAATGTTCCATCTTCAAATGGAAAGTCAACCTATTTGGTTAAATTCCATCGGGGTGTTTGGAGCTGTACATGTCCAGCCTCTACATTCCGCCGAGGGAATTGTAAACATATAAAAGAATTTGAAACAAAAGTTGATTCTAATATATAATTAATGAATTCAAAATAACGAATTTAAAACAACGGTCCGATAGCTCAGCTGGATAGAGCAACTGCCTTCTAAGCAGTAGGTCGAAGGTTCGAATCCTTCTCGGATCACAATGAAACAAACAAAGATAGTTCATCTTAAAAAAGAACCTTATGATGTTTATATCGGTAGACCCTCAAAATGGGGAAATCCATATTCGCATAAAGAAGGAACCCTTGCAGAATTTAGGGTTAAGAATAGAGCAGAAGCCCTAGAAAAATATGAGAAATATCTTCTAGAAAATGAAACACTATTTAATTCTTTGATAGAACTACAAGGAAAAACTCTTGGATGTTGGTGTAAACCTAATAAATGTCACGGAGATATTCTGGTAAAGTGGTCAAATTCAATTGGAATTCAACTATTTTAAAAATAAATTAAAAATAATTCAAATTAACATTGAATTTTTTGAAACAAATAGATATATACATCTATAATATACATAAGAAAATTAAATCTTATATATAGATTAGAACAAACAAAATAATTAAAATGCAAACAATTCAAAAACATATCATTATGGAACAACCAGTCCTTACGACAGGAAACCCGATATGTGGCCAGTATCCTGGGAATTTTAGCAATTCGGATTGGAAGCAAGACGGTTCTTTTGAAAACAAACATGTTAGTATGAGTTAATCTATTAACATATAAGATATTCAAAAGGACCTTTCAGAAATGAATGGTCCTTTTTTGATTTTATAGGTTCGGTTGGTCGATTGGTTAGGCACTGGATTGCAAACTCAGGAAGGTTGGTTCGATTCCAACACCGGACTCAAAAAGAAACTTTTAACAAAAATTTAACATTTAAAAGTTTCGGGTTTAAAAAGTTTTGATTATATTTACATATCAAAATTTAGAACAAATGTTCATTGACATCTTGGCATAGAAATTAAGGAGGATTGGCAGAGTGGTCGATCGCGCTGGTCTTGAAAACCAGTGGACCTGAAAGGGTCCCGTAGGTTCGAATCCTACATCCTCCGCCGGGACTGCTCCTGTGGTGGAATTGGTAGACACGCTAGACTTAGGATCTAGTGCCAATAGGTTTGAGAGTTCGAGTCTCTCCGGGAGTACTGTGAAACTTTTTGCCATTTCCATGGATATATAGATTATAGAAAAATATCTAAATATCCATGGAAAGAGCTCAAAGAAGGAAATACCACTACATTTATAAAACTACATGTATTATTACAAACAAGTTTTATATTGGAATGCATTCAACAGATAACCTAGAAGATGGTTATGTTGGTTCAGGCAAAAGACTTTGGTATTCAATTAACAAACACGGTAAAGACAATCATGTTTGTGAAATATTAGAATTCTTACCTGATAGAAATTCTTTAAAAGTTAGAGAAATGGAAATAGTTAATGAAGAACTTTTAAATGAAGAATTATGTATGAATCTAAAACTAGGTGGTAGTGGAGGTTTTTCTAATGAAGAGCATAGAAAAAATGCACAAGAATCTGGTAGAAAATCATATATCAACAGATTAAAAAATGATAAAGATTTTTTTAAAAAAATATCTGATTCTAGAATTACTAATAATTTAGGTAATCAATATGGAATTGGTAATAAATCATTTACAGGTAAAACTCATTCAGAAGAAACAAAAAGAAAAATAGGAGAATCTAATTCTGCTAAACAAAAAGGATCTAATAACTCCCAATATGGAAAGTGTTGGATAACAAATGAAAATGAATCTAAGAAAATCAATAAAGGTGATATAATACCTGAAGGATGGAGATTAGGTAGAAAGATTTTTTAAAATTTGCTTCCGTAGCTCAGTTGGTAGAGCAGCTGATTTGTAATCAGCAGGTCATGGGTTCGAGTCCCATACGAGCCGCCAAATTATCTAGGTATGGGAAAGTTGGTAATCCGCTACATTTGGGATGTAGAGATCGCAGGTTCGAGTCCTGCTACTTAGACCATGGACCAGTAGCTCAGTGGTAGAGCAAACGGCTGTTAACCGTTAGGTCGAAGGTTCGAATCCTTCCTGGTCCGCAATTAATGGTCCGCTCGTCTATCGGTTAGGACGCCAGGTTTTCATCCTGGTAAGCGGGGTTCGATTCCCCGGCGGACTACAATTGGTCTCATAGTTAAACGGCTATAATGCAGCCCTGTCACGGCTGAGTTCGGAGTTCGATTCTCCGTGGGACCGCTTCTTAAAACCGATTCGCGTTCAAGGTAAAGTAACAACGTGCGGAAACGATGCAACAGTCGTTGAGTCTTTCAGAACAAGACATAAAAGAATTCGAAACCTCCATACTCTGGAAAGTTACCACAGAAGGTGATATCGGTGACCTTCTATTTCTAGTCATTTAGCTCAGTTGGTTAGAGCGCCTCGCTGATACCGAGGAGGTCACTGGTTCGAGTCCAGTATTGACTACGATATATTGTCCTTTCGTCTAATGGCAGGACACGTGGTTTTGGTCCACGCGGTGGAGGTTCGAGTCCTCCAGGGACAACAATAAGGTCTTTTAGCTCAGTCTGGTAGAGCGCCTCGCTCATAACGAGAGGGTCCTAGGTTCGAATCCTAGATGGACCACAATTGTTAATAACTTTCTAAAAATAATTGCTAAAATATTTTTTTATATCAAAAGTTTTTAATATATTTACATAACAAATTAAAACAAACGTTATTTGAAATCTTGGTAAAAAAAATGCAGATGTCGTATAATGGTCATTACTTCAGACTTCCAATCTGAAGATGAGAGTTCGATTCTCTCCATCTGCTCCATGTGATAATTGCTCCAGTATGATTGGTAAGCATCCGACAGTAACATCGGACTGGCAATGTAATTATTAAGAGGTAAGGAAAAGACTAAGTTTGTTATGTAGCTCATTGGTAGAGCGGGTGCGTAAAAGTAGTTGCCGTAGCAGGTTCGATTCCTGTCATAACATCGAGGAGACTGTTACTAATTCATAGTCCTTATGTGACGACGGAAGCATAGAATTAGAATTACTTTAAGACGTTAGAGATAGGGTCGCTCCCTAATCAAAGATGCGCTTCGAAACCTTAGCAATAAGGCAGCTTAAAGTAAAACGCATAGGTAACTGAAGAACACGAGTTCTAAAGAGTAATGGTTCGATTCCATTATCCGTAATAGCCAAAGGGAAAGCATTGAGGTCGATGCATAAGTTATAACAGAGCTGCAGCTCTAGGAGTGGTCTGGTTAAAGTCGTACAAGTACAGACAAATGGTTCGAATCCATTCACTTCGCAAATATGAGCGTTGAAGCACAATTGGACGTGCAACCGGTAATAGGCCGGATTAGGTTATAGGTTCGAATCCTATCTCTGCTCCAAATGATTATGAGTCCATTGGTTGGAAGCACCTCCCCAAGGTTGAGTTGAAATACACTCTTTATGGCAAAGCTGAAATTGGTTCGAATCCAATCATAATTACAAAGAAGATGCCTGATCAGCAAAATCTTCCTAACGATTAAGATTACATATAGCTTAAAGAGATTTGACGTCACTATTTCTGTAATTTTAATTGATTGCTTTACGTAGTTTAACGTGGTTTGGAACGCTGGCATATAAGTCCGGAAGAGTATGGGTTCGAATCCCATGTAAAGACACTATATTGCGGGTTAAAGTTCTGGTGAACTTATCGGTCTCATAAGCCGAATGAAGGGTCGTTCGATTCGGCCACCCGCTACTAAAAGTTTTAATGTTGGCTCTAGTTCTTTAAAAACGTAATTGCCTACACCAGACTTCGTAGCTCAATCGGTAGAGCACCGAACTTTTAATTCGGGGGTAGTGGGATCGTAGCCCGCCGGGGTCACAATAAACTAAAAATTGTCACAATAAACTAACAATGTTTATTATAACAAAAAGAGGTTTACTAATATATGCTTCATACACAATTCTGCAATCTCTCAGTTAAAAGCTGTTGCAGACGTAAATGAATAATCCAATATGGTTATTAGTTGTGAACATTATGAAGCTCCATGCATCTTTAGCTCAGTTGGTTTAGAGCACCTCGTTTACACCGAGGGGGTCGGAGGTTCGAATCCTTCAAGGTGCACAGGGAGTTGCCAATCTCAAGTGCTGGGTAATTGAAACATATTATCAGATGAGCCTATCAAAATTGGATATTTGCCGACGTCGCATAGTGGCAATTGCCGGAGACTGTAAATCTCCTCTCTTCGGAGTTCGTAGGTTCGAGTCCTACCGGCGGCACCAATTAGTTTATGGGTCGTACTGTCCTTGGGTTCTAATGTTCTATCAAAAACCCTAAAAAAGGCAAGGAGCTTTGGCAGATCAGGTGATTGCGCTAGACTGAAAATCTAGAGGAGTGGGCTCGATACCCACAGGCTCCACAATGGAAAGTAAACTGAATAGGATTCAGGACCGCTTGCTAAGCGAATCGTACTTTAAGGTATGGGGATCGATACCTCTGCTTTCCGCAATATGCCGAATGATCCGGGATCAAGAATGGCTCATATCCATTTTTAGAGTGGTTCAACTCCACTATTCGGTACGAACGGGAAATGAGACAACGGTAGGTCACGTGGGTTCGAATCCCTCCATTTCCCAAGTTATATGGTGCTTGTAGCTCAATAGGAAGAGCGCCTGATTGTGGTTCAGGAGGTAATGGGATCGAAACCCATCTAGCACCCTAGACATCTCCAAAATGGAGAAGGTCCTGGTCAGAGATTTATTCTTGCAAAGGCAATACCTAAAGTTGCCCTTCTAATCTACGGGATTAGATTAAAAAGAGAGGCAGTGAAGCTGTAGTTAAAAGGTAGAGTGTATTAATAGATGAAAAATGGTTTGGAGTAGTCTGGCGTCACCCATTGCATTTAACCAGAAACCATGAAAGACCCGAAACCTCTCTTTATTTATTTCTATAGTTCAACGGATAGAACAACTGACTACGGATCAGTAGATGGGGGTTCGAATCCCTCTAGAAATACAAACTTACGGATATGGTGAAATGGTATCATACAGCTCTCCAAAAGCTTAGTTGTGGGTTCGACTCCTACTATCCGTGCAAATTTAAACAAAATGAATAAGTACACAAAAACCCTAGTGCTCGACTCGAGCTATATGCCAAGAAGTATTATAAGTAGCTTACGTGCATTTGTCGTAGTGTATAAGGGCAATGCTGTAGTGATTGAAGATCATGATTGTATGTTTAATATGTGCGATCCAGAGGTTGTAATTTACAAACCATCAGTGATCCGTGTTCCAAAGTATGTAAATACGCATCACCATAAAGTACCATTAACCAGAGAGAATGTATTTAAACGAGATGGACACGAATGCGTTTACTGTGGAGATAATAACTGGAGAACCTTAACAATCGATCATGTTATTCCACAATCTAAAGGCGGTGGAAATACTTGGGATAATTTAGTAACTGCATGTAAGAAATGCAATGGTGAAAAGGCAGATTTAAGCTTAGAAGAGTTTGGTAAGGAGATTCCACAGCCAAGAAGACCTCACTACTTAATGTTATTAAAATCAGTCGACCATATCCCAGAGGAATGGAAAAAATACCTTTTTTATGAAGAGTAAAACTTTAACATAAATTTAACAACCCAGATTTTTTAGTCTGGGTTTTTTTATGTATATTTGTAGAGTTAATTGAAACAAAATAAAGCATATTGAATATAACTTAAGTCTTTAAGCCTTTGGGTAAAACAAATAGAAAAATGAAACAATTAATCATGATTTTAGTATTCGTTTCAATCTCTTGTAAAAGTATTGAACAGAGAATAACCGAAACAAGTTACACAAACGAATGGCACTATGAAGGCACCGCAAGGTACCAAGTATACCAGACAAAAAACCACCGAAAATACATTATTGTACTTAATCGGACAGAAACTAAATTTATACGCAAATACATAAAAGGATGAGAATTACTCTAATAAGCGACACGCACACAAAACACGACGAATTAAGTTATGATCCGAAGGATTTACCTGGAGGAGACTTATTACTTCACGCCGGAGACATTATGAACTCTGGTAGAAATCCAGTAGATATTTACAGATTTTGTAAATGGTTTGATGGTTTAGAACAATACGAGCATAAAGTTTTTATTGCAGGAAATCATGATAGAATCTTTGAAACTGATCCAGAAATGGCAAGCGAGATTTATACTTCCTATAAATGGATTGATTATTTACAAGATGATTGGATTATAGTTGGAGATGAAGATCCGCATTCACCAAATGTAAAAACTGCTAAAATCTACGGTAGTCCATGGCAGCCTGAATTCTATAATTGGGCATTTAACCTACCGAGAAGAGGAGATGAGTTAATGACAAAATGGGCTGCAATTCCAAAGGACACTGATATTTTGATCACTCACGGACCGCCACAAGATCATCTAGATGTTAGTGGACCTCCATATAATGAACCACATTTAGGATGCGAATTACTTAGAGTTAAAGTAGATGAGCAACCACCAAAGATTCATGTATTTGGACATATTCATGGTGGTTATGGTTATAAGTTTCATAATGGAACTCATTTCTTTAATGCTTCTATCCTGAATGAAAGATATGAATATGTGAATAAACCAATAACATTCGATTGGGATCCTGAAACCAATGAAATAACTTTCTTATAAATTGTTAATAACTTTAACATAAATTTAACACTCCAGATTTTCGGGTCTGGAGTTTTTTGTTTATATTTACATTATAATTAAAACAGATATAAAAATGACAGAATTAGAGAAACAGGTTAGCGGAATGGTAGATTCGATTAGAGTAAAGGCAAACGTTGCAATTAGTGAATTAAGTGGAGGGAATTATGCAATTCTTTTAGATGGGGAACATCACTTATGCTTTAGAACAACCCTAGTAACATCATACGTAGCCCTTGAAAAACTTGAAAAGGTAGTTGATGCTAATAGATTATCAATCGTAAAATTATAGTTATGTTAAACAATTTAGAACAAATCAAAGGACTCCTAAACTATGAAAATAAAGGTGATTTTTATATGCTATATATTTTTAAGCGTAAGAAGGATCAACCGGAAGGAGAACGCGATAATCACCAGTCGGTAAGAACTATTAAAACTTATTGCATCGAGAGTATCGATCATCTAGAACGTCGCTGGGATGAAATAGTTCAACTCTGTGAAATGTTTAAAGCGAGAGCATATATTCATGTTCAAAAACAAAATCATCATGATGTAAGTTTAAATATGATGGTCCAGTTGGCTCAAAAGATCCAAGATGGAAATCACAACCAAAAGGGTTTATTTGATTCAGTAGTTGGACAAATCAAAACGCAAGAGAAGAGATGGATTATTGATGTTGATACAAAAGATCTGGAGGAACTTGCCGGAATTATGTTGGCTATCGAATTATGTAAGCCAGTTGGAGGACATAAAGTTATTACAACTATTCCAACTAAGAATGGTTATCATGTAATCACCGAAAGATTTGATGTGCTACAATTCAAATCACAATATCCTGATGTAGATATTCAAAAGAAGAACCCAACTCTACTTTATTATCCTGATAGTTTAGAATCATGAGTAAGGATAATGAAACAAACTGGATTATCTTTATAATCCTATTAACTGGATTTTGTCTTGGATTTATAGTTGCTCAATCAATTTATGATAAAAGACCAATCACTGAAGAGGACTGGATAGAATCTCAAAAAACAGAGCGATACGAATAAATTGTTAATAACTTTAACAAAAAATTAACATAAAAATGTTTCGGGATTAAAATAAATTGATTATATTTACATATCAAATTAAAACAAATGAAAATAGTAGTTAACCCAGGACAAAGAGTCTTTTTTACTTCAGACACCCATTACAACCATACAAACATTTGTAGAGGAGTTAGCAAATGGGATGGTGCCCGAGGTACTCGAGATTACAAGACGTTGAACCAGATGAACATCGACCTACAGGATAATATAAACATGTTGGTCGGAGAGAATGACATCCTGATTCACTTGGGTGATTGGAGCTTTGGTGGTTTTGATTCTATTGTAGAATTTAGAAACAAACTGAACTGTAAGAACATTCACCTATTCTTAGGAAATCATGACCATCACATTCTTAACAACCGTGGAGATGTTCAAGACCTTTTTGCATCAGTAAACGAGCAGAGAATGGTTACAATCGTAATGCCACCACCAGTTAAAGGTGCTTCGGCAATAAAACATCGATTTGTAATGAGCCACTACCCATTGGCAAGCTGGCAAGATATGGGTCAGGGAGTTATGCATGTTCACGGACATATTCATACGCCCCACCAATTCAAAGTTGGCCCTGGTAGAATGATGGACGTTGGAATTGATGGAAACCCTGATTTTCAGCCATACACAATTCAACAAGTTTTGAAACTAATTGCCAATAGACCTATAAAATCTTTATTAACCCATGAATTTGACCATCATAATGATGCGGCAACTTCTTAAATTTAAACAAAATGAATATATTTTCAAAATTAGCTAAATTATTTCTGATTCTTTTTGCAACAGTATTATTTATTGGAAGTGTTACAGAATTTCAATTAATTGGATTAGAACTAATGAACAAACCAGACACTCTTTCATTCTATTTAGGAGTATTGTATGAGTTGATTGTAATTTTTATGCTGGGATCTACAGTATATTTTATAGTTGACTATTTAAAAGGTTTAAACAAAAAAGAATCCAAAGAGGAGCAAGATGAACAAGTAACAAATAACAATTTTAAGGACATTTAAACAACAAGAACAATGAAAACAGAAGTTAGTGATGCGTACAAGAATTATTGTAAAAATGCTGATGAAGGTACTTTTAGTAGAAAATGGTTAAAATTGGAAGAATCTTTTGATGGGTTTTTTACTAACGAAGAATACTCTCTTTACACTCAAGAAGAATTCATCAACAAAATCAAAACAGATGATGAGTTTGCTAAAAAGTGGAGAAGTTAGAGGAGATGGAGAAGTAAAAAAGATTTCGTATATTCCAATAAATTAAAGAAAATTAAATTTAACCAACAAGAACAATGAAGGAATGGCAAATTGGGAAAAATTAAATAAAGAATTTGATGATGCTTTAGATTCAATGACTTCAGAAGATTGGGAACTATTTGCATCAAAACGTATTAAACAAACAACAATAACAATGAAAACAGCAGTAGAATGGTTGGAGAGTGAGATTTTGGAACATTACTCACCTTTTGACAATAAACTTTTATACGAGGCTATACATAAAGCCAAAGAAATAGAGAAGGAGCAGATAGTTAATGCACATTATCAAGGATATAGACCTTCTATTGGTACTACAGAAATATCAGAAAAATACTTTAACGAAACCTTTAAACAACAAGAACAATGAAAATAATACGGCGAACAATGAAACATTTTATATTAAGACTATTATTTGGTAAGCCATTAATTATGAGTGTTTATCAAGATAAGTATGGCAATAAGTATGGAGGATTTATACATGAACAAGATGATAAATCATATGTTGATACAACTTCTCATATTGAAGAACCAACTTATTTGGGTGAATTAAAAATATACTAAACAACAAGAACAATGAAAACAGAAGAATTTGTAAACAAACAAGAAGAAATGTACGGTAATTTTGGAATATTCTATCCACCATCAACGGATAAAGAAGCTTTAGATGCCTTAAAAGAACATTTCTTAGGAAAGAATTGGTATACTGCTAACCCTAGCAATTCAGATCAAGTTAATACAGAAATTGTAGCTCTTATACTTGACAAGACCCAACCAAAGAAATGGTATCAAAGATTATTTAACATTTAAACAACAAGAACAATGAATAGAAAGAACACACCCTTACTTATATTAATCTTTGTCGCACTCGTAATCTTTATGATTACGAGTTGTGATAAAGCTCCAAGAGATCCATTTCCACAAACTAAACCACACAGAATGGAATTGGACAATAGTTCTGAATACTATGATCAAAACTATAAGGTCTATACTCTTGAAGGCTGTGAGTATATTTTAGTAGGAGTTGGTAAACATCAGTGGGGCTCACATAAAGGTAATTGTATCAATCCTATACATAAACAACAATAAAAATTGTTAATAACTTTAACAAAAAATTAACACTCCAGATTTTCGGGTCTGGAGTTTTTTGTTTATATTTACATTATAAATAAAAAAATAAGAGATATGGAAAGAGACATGAATGTAGCAGACCAAATTCAAATCGTTAAAGAAGTAGTAACAAAGTATTTTGTTGAAAATGCAGAATGGTTAAATCTATCTCATCTATCAGAAGATGAAAAATCTCACATCATTAATATTGGTACTTCAATCCTTTGTACTAAATGGCAAGTTGGTTATGAAGGTGGAGGATTTGTACAGTCATTTGTAAATAATGATTTGATGGGAGCTATCGGAAGTGCGGATGGAACTTCTTATAAAGGGTTTAAATTCTTCGCAAGTTTAATGTATAACTTAGGTGCTCCAAGCGCATTATTTAACTAAGATAATTATGGCAAAAATATTTAAAGTAGGAGGTTGCATTAGAGATAAGTTTCTGAACATCGATTCGAAGGATATAGATTTTACATTTGTTTGTGAAAAGTCACAGACGGTTGAGCAGGGATGGTTAGAGATGAAGTCTTGGATGCTTGATAGAGGATTTGAAATCTTCTTAGAAACTCCGGATTGTTTTACGATTCGTGCCAAGTTTCCAAAAGACCATAAATTCACCGGATTAGTTGCAGATTTTGTAATGGCAAGAAAGGAAGTTGGATATGTTGAAGGAACTCGTAGACCTATTTTGGAACTTGGAACTCTTGAAGATGATTTGGTTCGTAGAGATTTTACCCTAAACGCCTTGGCTGAGGATATTGATGGTAATATTATCGACCTATTCAACGGAATCGAGGACTTAAAGACTGGAATCCTGAGAACTCCATTAGACCCTCTAGTTACGATGATGGATGACCCATTAAGAATTTTAAGAGCCCTTAGATTTACAATCACTAAAGATTTTACAATGAGTCAAGATCTTTGGGAGGCTATTCAACAGCCAAACATTCTTAAGAAACTGGAGCAAACTGTAAGTCATGAGAGAATCAGAGAGGAACTTATTAAAATGTTCCAATGTAACACACCAAGAACATTTAGGTTGCTAATGGACATCGATGAAATCATTCCAGGATTCTTAGAATTGATCTTTAAAGACGGAATGTGGTTACAACCAACAACCAAAAAAATATAAACAAAACCAAAATTAACGATATAATTTATATGGAAACACCAGCAAACCGCAAAGCAGAAATCAGGGAATTCATTGATAGTTTGATGAATGTGACTGAAATGTATCAAGACAATGCTCACGAGGCAGAAAAACTTCTACTAGAAGGACTTGAACTTAAATGGTATCAATTTAGTAAAAGAATCAAATGGCAAAATAAAGTTATTTTGTTACTTGGAAGCAGAATTAAAAACAAAATATCATTCGATACGGTGATAAAAGAATTCAACGAAATAGATTTATATTAATCATGAAACAAAGAATATATTTAGACGATGTTCGGACTCCAATTGACAAAGATTGGATTATTGTTAGAAACTACGAGGAGTTTGTTGCTAGAGTAACTGAGATTGGACTTGAGAACATTGAATTGATTTCTTTGGACCATGACTTAGGTGATAGTGCCATGAAAGAATGGTTACATGGAGTTGTTAGAAACTATCAAATCAACTATGATAACATCACTGAAAAAACAGGAATGGATTGTACTAAATGGTTAGTTGAACAATGGATGGATGGTCAGCCAGTTGTAGATGTTGTAATTCATTCGGCAAATGCAGTTGGTAGTGCAAATATGATGGGTTATATTAATAACTTCAGACATATTAATCGTTTACCACAGAATTGTGTAAGAGTAAGAATTGAACATACCGTATAACTATGGCATACTATAACGGACCCCGTAGAAAAAAGAAAGTTGACCCAAGTACTGTTCGTCGT